>MDTC01003456.1_pt1 | contig 29100 bp, 22 predicted proteins | sample 811181 | NCBI WGS metagenome assembly MDTC01 (sample SAMN05326644, study PRJNA326480) | marine metagenome | isolation source: seawater | place: Pacific Ocean: North | collected 2011 | reverse complement strand
TCTCGGTCTCGGTCTCGGTCTCGGTCTCGGTCTCGGGCTCGATCTCGATCTCGATCTCGGGCTCGGGCTCGGTCTCGGGCTCGGGCTCGGGCTCGGTCTCGGGCTCGGGCTCGGGCTCGCGGTCACCAAGAACCCAGAACCAACCACCAACCACCAACCACCAACCACCAACAACGCGAGCGCAGCGAGCCCGACCCCTACCCCCGCAGCATCTCCAGCAGGTCCTGGCCGTACTTCTGCAGGCGGGTGGGGCCCATGCCGTGCACGGTGGCGAGCTCGCCGAGGGTCTGGGGGCGGGCCTCGACCAAGGCGTGCAGGGTCTTGTCGGCGAAGACCTGGTAGGGCTTGATCCGCCGTCGACGCGCCTCCTTGCGCCGCCACGCCCGGATGGTCGCGGGCAGACCGGTCTCGCGGGGCCTCCGGGAGCGGGAGGACCCGCCAGAACCGCGCTTCACGACTGGCTTGTCGGGCACCCAGAGGGTCGGGTACTTGCGGCCCTTGGGCACCAGGCGACCCTCCTCCAGCAAGGCGTCCATGCCGCGGAAGATGGCGAGCTCGGGCACCCCGCGCAGGACGCCGTAGTGCGGATGGCTGGTGAGGCCCTTCTTCTTGACGTCCTTGGCCGACGAGCCGCGCAGCCCCTTGGCCACGAGACCCCGACCGAGCGGCCGCCGCAGCCCGGCGACGAAGGCCACCACCTGATCGAGCTGGGCATCGGTCAGCCGTGCCTCCGCGTCCTCCCGGCGCTTCTCCGCCCGCTTCGAGCGGCTCTCCCGCAGCCGACCGCGGGTCTCCGCCACCTGCTCGGCGACCGCCTCGGGGTCCAGGCACACGTCGCAGCGACCGCAGGGTGCGCCCACCCCACCGAAGCCCTCCACGATGGCCTGCTCCCGGCAGGTCGAGCCGTAGATGACGTCCTCGAGCGCCTTCCAGCCCGACTCCATGCCCGGCGGCGCCTTGGCCCCGCGCAGGCGTGCCTGGGTCACGGCGTCCTTCGGCGAGAAGAGCAGGTGACACCAGGCCTTCTTTCCGTCACGACCCGCGCGCCCCGCCTCCTGGACCCAGCCCTCGAAGGTGGAGGGAGCATCCACGTGCACGACCGTGCGGATGTCGGGCAGGTCGACGCCCATGCCGAAGGCGTTGGTCGCGACCAGCACGCGCAGCTCCCCGCGGGAGAACGCGTCCTGGACACGCTGGCGCACGGGGGGCGTGCGGCCGGCGTGGTACCACTCCGTCTGGCGCACCTTCTTCTTGATGACGCTGTGCACGGCCTTGACGCGCTTGCGGGTGGCTGCGTACACGATGGCCCGCCCCCCGCCGCGGATGGCGTCGGCGACCAGCTCGGCGGCACGCTGGGCGCGAGCATCGTCTCCGCGCACGTGGCTCACCGCCCAGTGCAGGTTCGGCCGCTCCAGGCCTCCCCGCACCACGACCGGATCCTGCAGGCCGAGCACCTCGCGGATGTCGTCCATGACCCGCGGGGTCGCGGTCGCAGTCAGCGCCATCACCGGTACGCCCAGCTCCTTGAGCGACGCCAGGTTGCGGTACGCCGGCCGGAAGTCGTGTCCCCACTGGCTGATGCAGTGGGCCTCGTCGACCACGGCGGCGCAGACGCCGATCTCCGCCAGCAACCTGCGGAAGCGCTTGGTGCCCAGCCGCTCCGGCGACGCCAGCACCACCACCGCCTCCCGCGCCTCGTCCCGCGCCGCCAGGATCGCGTCCCAGGACATGCCCGAGTGCAGGGCGACCGCGCGCACGTGCTTGTCGCGCAGGGACTGGACCTGATCCTCCATCAGCGCGATCAGTGGCGAGACCACCAGCGTCGCGCCGCGGTGGGCGTTGCGGATCGCGGGGATCTGGTAGCAGACGGACTTGCCGCCGCCGGTGGGCAGCAGCACCTGCACGTCCCGGCCGGCCTCGAAGGCCTCGATGGCCGCGCGCTGGCCAGGGCGGAAGTCGGCGTGGCCGAAGACGGCCTGCAGGGTCTCGCGGGGGTCGGTCACGATGGGGTCGGGGAAGGCGGGGGCGCGGGGGGTGGCGCGCACGGGGATCGGCGCGGCGGGGCGATCATCGTAGCAGACGCGCGGACGCCTGGCCGGCGGCGACGAGCGCCTCGACGAAGTGCTCGACCGCGGCGCCGAGGACCCGATCCGGCGCCACCGCACCGATGTCCGCCGCAATCTCCGGCGCGTGGGGCACCAGACGCACGCCAGGCGGGCAGAAGCGGGCGATCCCCGCTGGGATGTGGGAGATCCCGACCCCCGCCTCGACAAAGGCGAGCACCGTAGCCAGCTGGGCCGCCTCCACGGCGATCGCCGGCGTTCCACCTGACTGCTGGGTCGCGTCCACCCACGCGTCCCAGATCCGGGGCTCCGCCGCCCGGGGCAGCATGATGGTGGGTTCGTCGACGAGCTCGGCAAAGGACACCGAGGCCGCCGAGGCGAGGCGGTGGTTCGCAGGGAGCACCGCCTGCAGGGGCTGGGTCGCGATGGGCGTGACCGTCCAGCCGGGCGCCGCCGGTGGCCAGAGGGACACCGAGAGGTCCGCGTGGCCCCTGGACAGCGCCCGTCGCTGCTCCGGGGTCGCCCCCTCGATGAGCTCCAGAGTCACGCCCGGGTGGTCCTCACGAAACCGCGCCACCGCGTTGGGGAGCCCCGCCAGCACAGCGAGCGGGGAGTAGACGACCCGCACCCGCCCGACCGCGCCCCGCGCCGCCCGCCGCGCGTCCTCCGCCGCGGCCTCGACCTCGGTCAGGATGCGTCGGGCACGGACCTGGAAGGCGAGTCCCGCCGGAGTGAGCGCCACGCCCCGACGACTCCGTGAAAACAGCTCCGCGCCCACGTCGGCCTCCAGCTGCTGGACCGACCGGGACAGGGCCGGCTGGGACAGACCGATCTGCCGAGCGGCCCGCCGGAAGTGCAGCGTCTCGGCGACCGCCAGGAAGGCGCGGAGGTGCTTGATGTTAAACACACATCATCCGTTTGATTCTTTGCATTAGACGTATCAGCAAGCGACTCATAGATCCAGGGGCGACGCTGCAGCCAGAGGGGCCAGATGCGCAGAACCCACCGTTGGATCCTCGCACTGGCCAGCCCGATCGTGCTCGTGGTCGCAGGCGCCGTCACGCTGGACATCTGGGCGAGATCGCACCTCGCCGCCCGCCTGCCCATCGACGATCTCACCCTGGCGGACGAAGGCCCCCCCGGTGACGTCGAGGCGGGTCGCCGCCTCTACCAGACCGTTGCCAACTGCCAGGAGTGCCACGGTCCCGAGGGCGCGGGCAGCCTCACCATCGACGATGGCTTCGTCGGACGCCTGGTCGCACCGGACCTGACCGGCGGGGGCCACACGCCTGCCTCCTTCGACCTGGCCGTGCGGCACGGGCTCGACCCCGACGGCCGCCCACTCGTGCTGATGCCGTCGGACGGCTACGCCGCCCTGTCCGACAAAGACCTGCGCGACCTGCTGGCCTACGTGCAGAGCCTGCCCCCGTCGGGTCGCAAGCTGCCCCGGTCGGCCCTGGGCATCGGCGGACGCCAGCTCGTGCTGTGGGGCCAGCTGCACGTGCCCGCCTACCTCATCGACCACGACCAGGTCGGCGCGCCGTCGGACGCCTCCGCCGGCGAGTACCTGGCGCGGGTCAGCGGCTGCTACGGCTGCCACGGCGACGACCTCCAGGGGCGCTCGCTGGGTCCGACCCTGCCCCCTGCACCCCCGATCGGCGGTGACGCCCTGGATTCCTGGTCAGAGGCCGACTTCCAGCGGGCCCTCCGCGAGGGGATCCGACCGGACGGGCGCGCGCTCGACCCGACCATGCCCTGGCCCGCACTCTCCAGGCTCGACGACGACGAGGTCGCCGACCTGTGGCACGCCATCCGCAACGTGCGCTGACCGGCCGCAGCGCCCCCCTCGCGCTAGCAGACGCCGTGCCCCAGACCGTCGCCACCGTCCACGAGCATCACGCCGATCCGATCAAGGGGTCGCGCTTCCTGGCGCGGATCTACCCGGTGAAGCGCGCGTCCGACGCGGATCGCATCCTCGGCGAGCTCCGAGCCCGCGAGCCCGATGCCACCCACCACTGCTGGGCGTGGCGCCTGCGCAACGGCGAGGCCCGCAGCAGCGACGACGGTGAGCCCGCCGGATCCGCCGGTCGCCCGATCCTCGCGCGCCTGGAGGGACAGGACTGGATCGACACCCTGGTCGTGGTCACCCGCTGGTACGGCGGCACGAAGCTGGGCGTTGGAGGCCTGATCCGCGCCTATGGCGGCACGACGACCGACGCCCTGGCCAGCGCGCCGGCCATCCCCTGGCTGCCGCTGCAGACGGTGCGGATCACCTGCGACTACGGCGACTCGGGCACGGTCGAAGGTGTGCTGGTCGCCCACGACGTCCGGCCGAGCGAGTCCACCTGGGAGGCCCGGATCACCCACGTGGTGGCGATCCACGAGGACCACGTCGACGCCCTCGTGCACGACCTCGTCGAGGCGACTGCCGGTCGCGCCTCGGCCGAGCGCACGTCCGACTGATCGCGAGGCCGTGAGCCTGCCCCCCTTTCCGACGCCGCCCACGGGCCTACAGACGTCCTCCACCCCACAGCCCGGAGGCGCCATGATCGAGCCCGGAACCACCGTCGAGTCGTTCACCCTGCAGGACCACGAGGGCAACGACGTCGCCTGGGACAGCTTCCGCGGCAAGCCCGTGGTCTTCTTCTTCTACCCGAAGGCCAGCACGCCGGGCTGCACCAAGGAGGCCTGCGCCTTCCGCGACCTCACCGCCGAGTTCGACCAGCGCGGCGTGCAGGTGGTCGGCATCTCCGCCGACTCGGTCAAGCGCCAGTCCAACTTCGCCAGCAAGTACGAGCTGACCATGCCCCTGCTCGCCGATCCCGACCACGAGGTGATCAAGCCCTGGGGCGTGTGGGGCGAGAAGAAGATGTACGGCAAGGTCTACGAGGGCATCATCCGCAGCACCTTCCTGTTCGACAAGGACGGCAAGCTGGTCCACGTGTGGCCCAAGGTGAAGGTCAAGGGGCACGCCGAGGACGTCCTGGCCAAGGTGGACGAGCTGTTCTAGCCACGAGAACACCCCCCAACATCCAGAACCAGCGAGCCCCGGCGCACCGTGAGGTGGCCGGGGCTCGGCTGCAACAGAGGCTGTCGGACGCCCAGCCCGACAGCCCTCGAACGCTAGGCGTTCACGCGGCCGGTGATGCCGGGCAGGAGCAACTTGTAGGTGCTCTGCACGGCCTCGTCGCGGCTCATCTCCAGCTCGCCGCGGGCGGCAGCCTCCACCGCGGCACGGGCCGAGGCGAGGAAGCAGGTGGCGGCGAGCTGGGCCTTGCCGTCGAGGAACACGCCATCGGTGGCGCCGCGGGCGATGATCGCGCGGGCGGCGCGACCGACGGTGGCGGCGGTCAGCTCGATGCGGTCCTGGCAGGGGGACGGCAGGCGGGAGAGCTGCAGGATGACGGCGCGGGGCAGGCGCGCCGCGTGGTCGCCGTAGACGCGGGCGACGGTCTCGAGGGCCTTGGCCGCGTCCCCGGTGAGGTGGGCCTCCTCGAGGTCGCGCTCCGCGTGGCGGCACAGGGCGTCCACCAAGGCAACGATGAGGTCTTCCTTGCTGGCAAAGTGCTTGTAGAGCGTGGACTTGCTCATGTGGAGCTGGCGAGCAAGGGAGTCGACGGTCAAGTCACCGAAGACGCCGGAGTCGAGAATCGCGGCGGCGCCTTCGAGGATCTCCTCGCGGGAGATCCGACGTCGAGTGGCCATGAGAACCTCACGAATGCAATGGGGGGACGGGCAGCGCATTGTATCCGATCGGAGTACCCAGCGGGACCCCGTTTCGTACAGGGGAGGCATCGGCTGGTACCGCACGGGGCTTGACCCCTGCGCTGATGCAGGGACAATGCCGTCTGGAGGGCGAGCATGCGGTTGATCGCGGCAGTCTCGGAAGAGCTCGGGGATCTGGACGGCGTGCCCGTCGGTATCGGTCCCGTCGTCGCGGGGGTCAACGCCGCACGCCTGCTCGCCAGCGAACCGCCATCGGCAGTCCTGCTGATCGGTACCTGCGGGGCCTACCCAGGGCGGGGTTCGATCGGCGATGTCATCGTCGGCACCAGGATAGGCTTCGCCTCAGGCGTGGCTTCGATCGGGCTTGGGTACACCCCAAGGCCGCCTGCACCCGTGACATGTGACGGAAGTCTTTCAGCGGGCGTAGAGGCCCGTCGCGCAGCTGTACTCACCTGCCCGGCCGTGAGTACGGATCCGGGACTCGTCGAGCGCCTGGGCGACGGGTGGGACGTGGAGCACCTGGAGGCCTTCGGGGTCGCCTTCGCCTGCCACCAGGCCGGCGTACCGTTCGCGGTCGTTCTCGGCGTGGCCAACATCGTGGGGCCGGACGCACACGTGGAGTGGCTGACCCACCGCGAGGCCGCGCAGGAGGCCGCACGCCAGACCGCGCGTGAGCTGCTCGCCCTTCACTGACCCGCCGGGCACAGCACCCGCCCCGGTGCTACCCTGCCGCCATGCGCTGGAAGCACCTGCCCATCGTGGCCTTCGACACCGAGACCACCGGACTGCAGCCCTTCGCCGGTGACCGGATCATCGAGTTCGCCGCGGTGGTCCTGCAGCTGGACGACGATGGCAACACCATCGAGCAGTCTCGGCATTCATGGCTTGTCAACCCGCAGATCCCGATCCCGCGCAAGGTGACCGAGATCACGGGGATCGCCGACGGCGACGTGGCCGGCGCCCCGCGGTTCTACGAGATCGCCCCCGAGGTGTTCGACCTGCTCAAGGACTCGATCGCCGTCGCGCACAACTTCCCGTTCGACATGGCCTTCCTGTCCAAGGAGCTCTCGGACGCGGACCTGCACTGGCCAGAGCCCCTCGCCGAGGTCGACACCGTCGACGTCTCCATGCAGTCGAACCCCGAGGCCCGCAGCCACAAGCTGGGAGACGTGTGCAAGCGCCTGGGCATCGTGCTGGAGGACGCCCACCGCGCCACCAACGACGCCGAAGCATGCGGCCGGGTCTTCCTGGAGCTGGCGCGCCGGGCGGACGTGTCCGACGACCTCCAGCAGATGCTCTCCTGGGCCCGCGCCATCGGCCGCCCCCCCGAGGGCAGCCCCATCGGCCCCAACGACGAGGGCCGGGTGGTGTTCCTCGACGGCAAGTACGAGGGTCAGCCCGTCGGAGAGCACCCCCTGCACCTGGCCTGGATGGCCCGCGCCCGGGTGCGCGGACCCCACGGCTGGACCTGGCGCTACAGCGAGAGCACCCGCGAGTGGGCCCAGCGCTGGCTCGCCGTGCGCGGAGCCGGACGCCACCGGCCCAACCCGAAGAGCTTCCGCTCGGAAGACTGGGTGCTCGACCCCTGCATCGCCGGCGAGCGGGACCGGGGGATCCGCACGTGAGCGGCCCCCGCCTCCTCCTGCTGGCCGCGCTCGCGACCGGCCTGGCCGGGTGTCCACCCAAGGTCGTCTACCCCGACGGTAGCGGAATCAACGGTCAGCTGGAACGCGAGGTGCAGGCCCTGCAGCAGACGGTGCGCATGCTCGAGTACGAGGCCGCCACCTGCCGCGATCCCCAGGCCGCGCCCGACCCGCTCTACCAGGAGCTGCACCAGATCCTGTCGACCACCGAGGTCACGGTCGAGCGCCGCGGCCGCGTGACCATCGTCACCTTCCCCGCCGCCCACCTGTTTGGCGTGGACGAGCTCTCCCTGCGCCAGGAAGCGACGATGACACTGGACGTCATGTCGACCGCGCTGAAGCTCCACCCGGACTACACGATCGATGTGGAGGGACACACCGACGATGCGGGCGTACCGCCGAGCCTGCGGAAGCGGTTTGGCGATCCCTTCACGTTCTCGGCGGCGCGGGCGTACGCGCTCGTCGATACGTTCACCAGCAAGTTCGGTCTGCCCGAGGAGCGCTTCAGCGTCATCGGTCGGGGTCCGAGCCGTCCGATCGCCACCAACGACACCGACGTGGGACGTCGGAAGAACAGGAGGGTGGTGATGTACATCCACCCCAAGGTGAGCTCGGAGACGCCATGAACCGCCTGTCCCTCGTCGCAGCCTCGCTGCTCGCCGCGACCACCCTCATGAGCGCGTGCAAGGACGGGGGCGAGACGGACGAGGTCACGGCCGAGTGTGGCGACCCCGACGGCAATGGCGGCGACACCGGGGACGTGCCCAACCTGCTCGGCGACTGGACCGGCAACTTCGGCCAGCGCTTCGTCGACGGCAACTGCGCCGCCGAGGACGTGCCCACCGCCCTGCTCGACTTCCTGGAGCAGCCCTTCCTGCTCGAGGGCAGCGTGACCCAGGCGCGGATCACCTTCGCCGACAACTCGACGTACACCCTGCGCGGCGTGGCCGCCCCCACCGGCGCCATGGCCATGAGCGGCGTCGTTCCCGCAGGCGGCGTGCAGCTGCACACGGCCGTCGGCGGCATGGTCTACGAGGACGCGACCGGGCGTACCCGCTGGGACGGCGGCATCTTCATCGGTGCCGACCTGAACGACGATCAGGTCATCGACTGCGAGTTCAACGCCGACTGGAGCGCCCGCAAGTCGGGCACCTGAGCCCCGCGTCTGGCGGCGCTGGTGTAGGCTTCGGCACCCACGCGTTGGGGTAGCCTTCGCGCAACGGAGCATGGATGGCGCTCGAGCTGCCGTACGTCCACGTACGACTCGGCGACGGACGGCCCCGGGTCGAGAGCATGACTCGCCCGCCGCCGCTCTCGCCGTCCGAGCTCTCAGCGCTGCTCGTACGCGACAAGCACACCCGGCCGCAGAACCCTCCGGGTGACCGCGTCGTGCCGCTTCCAAGCGGATCCTGGGCTGTCGGTCGCGGCGGCTTCGGCGGGATCACCTGGCGGATCCTGTCCCCGTCGGACGTGGAGAGCATCGCCCATCCCGCGTGGTTGTGGCGCTCCTCCCGGTGGTTCGACCCGGCCGCACCCTCGCGCGGCCCGGTGCCCAACGCCCTGCCCCTGCGCTCCCAGCTCGATCCGGCCTCGCGCCTGGGCGGAAACGGCTCACGCACCGCGGGCCTGCTCGCCTCCTGCGTCGCCGCGATCCGAAAGCAGACCATGCCGGTCGCCATCGTGGTCGACCCCAACAAGCTGGCTGACCCCGCGCCCTCCGGACGCTGGTTCCTGCTGGCCCTGCTCACCGTGCTGCCCCGCCACATCGCCCGGCCCCTGCGGATCTCCACCTTCGAGGACGCCCCCGATCCGGACGACTGGGACATCGTGGTGGTGCGCGGTCCGGTGGACGGCTTCCGCGAGCTGCGTCCGGAGTCCCACCCCGCGCTGGGCGGCGACCTGCCGGCGAGCTTCATCCTGGAGCGCCTGCTGGCCGGAGACGTCGACACGGTCGAGGCGGCGGCAGGCTGGCACGAGGCGACCGCGGCGGATCCGTGGGGCGCCGCCATCCGCGAGCGCAGGCCGCGCACCGGGTCCGCGACCCCGTTCACGCCGCGCCGATCCCACGGGCCGGGCGGGGACAGCGAGCCTCGGCGCCTGCGCCTGAACACACCAGAAGCCTGGTTGTCCCTATCGAATCGTAGCGAGGACTCCCGCAGCCGCATCATCACTGCCTGGCTGGAGCGCGGCGGTGAGCCCCCCACCGAGGGGATCCTGGACGCGGTCGCCACCATCCGGCCCCCCGGCCGCGACACGGTCGAGTGGTGCGAAGGCCTGCTGCGCTGGGCGGAGGACTCCCCCTGCGCCACCGCCGCGACCCGCCTGCTCATGCAGACCGTCGACGCCGAGCCCCTCCCACTCGAGCCCTCCACCCGCGGCTCGCTGTACACGGAGGCGGTGCGCCTGCTGATCAAGCACGGTCTCTTCGACGAGGCCCTGGCCGCGGTCTCCGGCCCCAGCGCCGCCGCCCTGCTCGAGTCGGGCGCCGGGCGGGTGGTGACCGAGGCCTGGGTCCGACTGCCGCCCACACGCCGCCCCACCGCGTCCCTGGACGCCATCATCACCCGGCTGCTGCACGCCCCCGAGGGCGATCAGGCCGTGGCCCACCTGTGGCTCGCGCTGATGGTCCAGGACCAGGACGCCCGCGCCGATCACGTGCTGCAGCGCACCGCGAGCCTGGCAGCACAGGACCTCTCCCTGCGCATCGACGCCGTGCTGGACGCGCTGATCGACAGTCCCCAGGCCATGCGCTGGGTCGGTCACGTGGCCCGCGTCGCCCCGCCGGAGCGCCTGTGGGACCTGGTCTCGCCGGTCACCCGCGGTCCCACCGATGCCCTGTGGGAGCACTGCGTCGACGTGCGGGCCCAGGCGTCGGGCCCCGAGGGTCGCATCGCCGATCTGGTCGGGCTGCCCCAGCCCCAGGTCGCCCGCAACGAGCGCGAGCTCCGCCGGGTCGCCGCGTCGGTCCGGGTCTGGCGCTTCCCCGACGCCGCCCTGTCCGAGGGTGCCGCGCGCCTCGCCGCGCTCGCCGATCGCTCGGTGCTCTGGATGTGGCTGCAGCTGTGCGCCGCCGATCCGGTGAGCACCCCCGACGGCGTGCTCGCCACCGTGGTCGATCACCTCTGCTCCCACCCGCCCAACGTCACCGACGAGCGCCGCGCCGCGGCCGCCATGGCGGAGGGACTGGGCATGGCGGAGGGCTGGAGCTCCGCCCAGCACTCGGAGCTCCTGCTGCGGCTGGTCATCGCCCCTGACCCGTCCAGCCACGCCGGCGGCACCTCCTTCGGCAACGACCTGGCCCTGGCCCTGGTCCGCGGCCTGTCCCGCCGCCCCGACGCGTCCGAGCAGCTCGCCGATGTCAGCGACCAGATCTGTGCCTTGCCCCCAGATCATCCGGCGGTCGTGCAGTTCCTGAACCGCCTGCTCCCGATGGCGTTCACCCGCGGGGTGCCTCGCCCGTACCTCGACGCCGTCGAGCCCTCGCGCTGGCCCCCCACGACCTACGAGGCGTGGGCGCGGATCATGGAGAGCCTGGGCCCGGCGTAGCCACGGCTCTGGCCCGCTCGGCCTCCCGGACGGCCAGCTGGCGCTGCAGGCGCATGCGCACGTAGACGTGCGGTCCGACGAGCATGAACAGCATGACGATGGACATGAACCCGGCGGCGACCCACTGGGGGAACACGTAGACGACCGCGGGCAGCACGATGACGAGGCAGCCCAGGTAGAGCAGCAGGATCGCCGGCATGCGCTCCGCCTTCTCGGCGAGGAAGTCCGCCGAGCCGAGGATGCTGGTGGGCAGGCCGACCACGATCCAGGCCAGGATCACGGCGAAGGCGTTGAGCAGCAGGTGGCACAGGGCAATGGTCATGCCCTCGTGAAAGCCGGGCTGGCCGAGGCCGCTGGTGGCGGCGAGCAGGGCGGTGAACGTCGTGCCCACGTTGGCGCCGAGGATGAACGGAAAGACCCGGCGAACCTTGAACAGGCCCATCGCGGCGAGGGGAACCACCATGGACGTGGTCGCGGAGGACGACTGCACCAGGATCGTGAGCACGAGGCCGCGCAGGAAGGTGTCGTAGCGGTTGGTGCCGAGCAGCCGGTCGCCCAGCGACAGGGCATCGTCGGTGTCCGCCCCGGCGAGCACGACGTCCTTCATGGTCGTCGAGAAGGCCCGCAGCGACCAGAACAGCAGCGGCAGGCCGACCAGCACCAGCACGATGCCGGGCGCATAGGCGGGCGGGTGGAACCCAAGCTGGGCGATGCCCCACTCGACCCCGTGGAACAGGCCCTTGGCGACGGGCTTCGTGTAGGTGCCTGGCGACACGATCGCGAGCACGTCGAGCATCCAATCGGACGAGACGATCCGGCTCTCGAGCCAGCTCGCGGTGGCCTCGGAGCTCGCGAGGATCCAGCCGAAGGGCAGCTCCAGGAAGAGCAGGATCGCCGTGACCATGATGATGTTGAAGAAGTCGTGCACCACGGCCGCGCCGACCGCGCGCTCGAAGGCGGGACCCCGTGGCTGGAAGAGGAGGTTCCAGCCGTCCTTCAGCAGGTTTCCCGTCGACTTCGGCACGCTGGTGGCGAAGGCCACGATGCTGGAGGTGACCGACGTGCCCAGGTTGGCGCCGTGCACGATGCCCGCCGCGATGACCAGGGGCATGACGCCCTCCTGGGCGAGCACCACCGACATCGAGGTCACCGTCGAGCTGGACTGCACGAAGGCCGTGCCGACGACGCCGATGACGAAGCTGCGCAGCTCGGTGAAGTCGGCGGTGTGGGCGGCGAGGAAGTCGCGGAGCATGTCCGCGAACGACAGCTTCATGCCCGAGCCCAGGAGCTCGATGGCGAGGAAGAAGAGGTAGGCCAGGACGACGAGCGCCAGGTAGCGGTGCCAGGGTGCCTGGGCGGGAGCTGCGGGAGCGTCGCTCATGGGGTCCTCACACCCCACGGAGCACGGGGCTGGAGTGGCGCGCTTACCGAGCCGTCGCGGCAGGCTGCGGGCAGCTGTGTGCCAGGTCGCGGCCGGGTCACTTCACCCACCCCGCCGGCCCACCGCCCAGGCGTTACGCGCTCCCCGATGCTGACGTCCGACCTCATCCGCGCCCGGGTCAAGGGCAAGACCCTCGACCCCTCCCTCGTCGACCCCGACCGCGCCGAGCTGCGCACCGCCGCCGCCGACCTGCTGGTCATCTTCGAGCGTGCGCTGGATCAGGGCTTCTCCCGCGGCGAGCTCGATGAGGTGCTGGACGCCTGGACCTTCGACCAGCGCGGCCCCAAGATCGCCAAGGGCCTGGCCAAGGTCATGGCCGATCGCTCGACGTTCGAGATCCGAAGCCCCCTTCCACCGGTCGAGCTCCGAGCGCGGGTCTTTCGCGCCGCCCGGGAGATGGGGCCCCTCGCGCTGGAGAAGGGGCTGCTGGGCCGCGCCGTCGCCGACGACGTGTTCAAGGCGGTCGCCGCCGAGCTGGACTGCCCGCCCGAGGACGTGCGCGACGCGCTGTACGCCGATCTGCGCCAGGAGGAGCGCCTCGTCGCCTGCGAGGTCCCCGACCCCGACTGGCTGCTGCACCGCTACAACGTCGCCCAGGTCCAGGCCCTGCTCCTGCGCGCCACCGAGGTCCGCCTGCGCCTGAAGGACGCGAGCGTGCCCCGCCTGCGCCAGCTCTTCCGCTACGTGAAGTTCCACCAGCTGATGCACCTCGCCCGCCGCGACGGTCCCTGGCTCGAGATCACCCTCGACGGCCCCGCGTCGCTCTTCAAGCAGTCGACCCGGTACGGCATGGAGCTGGCGACGTTCTTCCCCGCGGTCCTGCTCCAGGAGTGCCCATGGGAGCTCCAGGCGACCGTCTTGTGGACCAAGGCCAAGCACCGAAAGACCCTGACCCTCACCCACGAGGACGGCCTCGTGGGGCACTACGCCGACCGCGGCGCCTACCGCACCCGCGAGCAGGAGATGTTCGAGGAGCGCTGGGAGGTCCGCGACAGCCCGTGGACCTGCGAGCCCGGCAGCGAGCCGATCGAGCTCGGTGGCAAGGGGGTGCTGATCCCCGACTACACCCTGCGCCACGAGGACGGACGGGTGGCCCACCTGGAGCTGGTCGGCTTCTGGCGGCGCGAGGCGCTGGAGCAGAAGCTGGAGCTGCTCGATCGGTACGGGCCCGGCAACGTGATCGTCGCGATCTCCCGCAAGCGCAGCGGCAGCAAGGGCAAGGATCTTCCTGCATTCTCGGGACCGACCATCCCGTTTGCCGAGGTCGTGCCGCCAAACAAGGTGGAGGAGGCGGCGGACGAGGTCGGGCGGTGAGGGCGCCTCCGGACGAAGCGCTGGACCGGCTGTCTCGCGGCGGACGGCGCGCGGTGGTCGACAGGCGGGTCGGCGGCGGCGACATCAGCCACGCGTTCAAGCTGTGGGTCGGCGACGCCCCGGTGTTCTGCAAGGCCCTGCCCGACGCCCCGACCGGCTTCTTCGCCGCCGAGGCCGCCGGGCTGGACTGGCTCGACCAGGGCGTCCTGCACGTGCCCCACGTGATCGACCACGGACCCACCTGGATCGCCATGACCTGGGTGAGCGCCGGGTCCGGAGGTGCGTCCACCGACGAGGCCCTCGGGCGGGGTCTGGCCGAGCTGCACGCAAGCCTCGGGATCCCCGACTACAGCGCGCGCATCCACCCGGACAGCTTCATCGGCCGCCTGCCCCAGGACAACGCGCCGGTGACCGCCGGGACGTGGGCGGCGTTCTACCGGGAGCGAAGGGTGTTCCCCCAGATCCGCGCTGCCCGGGCCCAGCTGGGTCCAGACCTGACCCGCCGCCTGGACGCCCTCGCCGCCAGCCTCGAGGACCGGGTCGCGCCGGAAGCACCCAGCCGGCTGCACGGCGATCTGTGGGGCGGAAACTGGATGGTCGACGATCTCGGCCGACCGGTGCTCATCGATCCGGCCTGCGGACCCGGCCACCGGGAGCTGGACCTGGCGATGATGCAGCTCTTCGGCGGGTTCTCGCCGCGCGTGTTCTCTGCGTACGCCGAGGTCGCGCCGCTCCAGCCCGGCTGGCGTGAGCGCACGCCGCTCTACCAGCTCTACTACCTGCTGGTGCACGTCAACCTGTTCGGCCAGGCCTGGGTCGGACGCGTCCGCACCGTGCTCGACCAGCTGGGCGCCTGACCGGACCCTACTCGCGGTACGCCACGTGATCGCGGCGGCGGGCGCTCTGGCGCTCCTCCACCGTGTCCGCCACGACGACCTCGTACAGCACGGCCTGCTTGCCCTCCTGCTTGCGGAGGATGCGCCCCAGCCGCTGCACGTGCTCGCGAACGGTCTGGGTCCCGGACAGCACGATCGCGACGTCGGCGGCAGGCAGATCGACACCCTCGTTGAGGACCCGGCTGGTCGCGAGCACCGGGAGCTCGCCGCTGCCGAACGCCTGGAGCAGGGCCTGGCGCTCCTTGAGGTCGGTCTGGTGGGTGATCGCCGGCACCAGGAGCTTGCGGCTGATCTCGTAGACGGTCGCGTTGTCGTTGGTGAACACCAGGCAGCGCCGATCCGCATGGCGACGGAGCAGCTCGGACAGCATGCGCAGCTTGGCGTCCGCACCCTGCAGCAGTCGCCGACTCTCCTGCCACGCGCGAAAGGCCTCCCGACCCTCGCGGCTGCGGGCGGACTCGCGCAGGAAGTGGTTCCATCCTCCCCTTCCGCCCATGCGGATCCCCGCGCTCTCGCAGAACGAGCGGAAGGTGTCCCGGGCCTCGGCATACGCCAGGCGCTCTTCGTCGGAGAGGTCGACGTGCACGATCTCGGTGCGGTACTCGGCCAGGAAGTCGCCGGCGAGCTCGGTGATCTCCTTGCGGTAGACGATGGGACCGACCAGGTCGAAGACGCGCTCGTGCTCGCCGTCGGGGCGCTCCAGCGTCGCCGTCAGGCCGAGACGGAACGGCGCCAGCGAGAGCGTGGCCGCCTGGGCGAAGGAGGGGCCGGGCAGGTGGTGCACCTCGTCGAAGATCAGCAGCCCGAACTGATCGCCGTAGCGCTCCATGTGCATCCACGCGCTGTCGTACGTGGAGACCGTGATGTGCTGCACGTCGTGCACGCCGCCGCCCAGCACGCCGATGGGACCGCCGAACGCGCGCTTCAGGCCGTCGTACCACTGACCGACCAGGTCCAGCGTCGGGGCGACCACCAGCGCCGAGCGTCCGGCATCCACGATGCACAGCTCGGCGACGAAGGACTTGCCCGCGCCGGTCGGCAGGATGACCGTGCCGCGCCGCCCGCCCTTGCGCCACGCGACCACCGCCTCGGACTGGTAGTCGCGGGGGGTCTTGTGGCTGTGGTGCGCCCGGTCGAGGGCGACGTAGGCGCGGGCCTCGTCGAGGTAGGGAATGCCGCGACGGTGCAGGTCGAGCACGATGCGGTGGTAGGCGATCGCCGGTCCCCGCGGCATGCCAACCCGCGGATCATGCAGGAAGGAGGCTGGGACTTCCTCGGGTGGAAAGCCCTCCAGCAGCAGGGTGCCGCGATGGAAGCGAATGGCGCGGGCGGGGTCGGGCATGGGGCCCCGCTAGCCGGCTGGGGTCGCCCTCGCCGCCAGACCACGGCGAGGACGACGGAAGTCAGTGCCGCCGACCGCCGGAGCGACAGCTGCGCTCGGACTTGCCGCAGTCGGACAGGAAGGCCTCCCAGAGCACGCCCTTGAACTCGGACTTGCTCATCAGCCCGTCGTCCACGAAGGCCTTGCCCTCGTCCCAGACGCAGATCAGGTACTCGCCGCGCCAGGACCAGGGGTCGTCGCAGGGGCAGTAGTCGGCGACCGAGCAGCCGGTGTCGTCGACGGTGTCGCCCCAGGCGGTGTCCGGGCAGTCGTCGAGATCATCGCTGATCCCGTCGCCGTCGGTGTCCACCGGGCAGCCGTCCGCGTCGACCTCCACGCCCGCGGCCGTGCCCGGGCAGAGGTCGTCCTCGTCGTCCACGCCGTCTTCGTCGCTGTCGAGCGCGCAGCCGTCCGCGTCGACCTCCACCCCGGACTCGGTGCCCGGGCAGAGGTCGTCCTCGTCGTCCACGCCATCGCCGTCGCTGTCGACCGGGCAGCCGACCGTGTCGACCTCCACGCCCGCCGCGGTGCCGGGGCAGTCGTCGAGGTAGTCGGCCACGCCGTCACCATCGGTGTCGATGGGGCAGCCCGCCGAGTCGACGGTCACGCCGGACGGGGTCGCCGGGCAGTCGTCGTCGGCGTCAGGAATGCCGTCGCCGTCCGTGTCGGGTACCGAGCACAGCTCGATGTCCCGCCAGTCGCTGGATGGGATCGCGGTCCGGGTGAAGCCGCCCGCTCCATCGGGGGTGACGACCTCGTAGCTGGACAGTCCGGACGTGCGGAACACGTCGATGCCGACGCAGAAGTCGCCGGGAGCCAGGGTGAGCACGCCACCATCGGCGTCGCCGGCACCCCAGGTCCACTTGACGTCCCAGCCGTCGGAGATCCGTCCGGCCACGTCGCGCACATCGACGCTGCGGGGGTCGTCGATGACCGTCCAGGTGGATCCGGTGGCGCCGCTGAAGACCAGGTTCACCTTGCCGGCGTCGCTGGATCCGTACTTGTCGAGCAGGACGATGAGGCTGATCTGGCCGGCTGCGTCCTCGTGGAGCATGAACACGCCGGTGTTGTCCGCCTCGACGCTGTCGACCGTGTCGGACGCCTCGGGGTTGGTGGTGTCATACCCGTAGTACGCAGCGGCGGATCCACCGGTCCTGACGGGCTCGACCGCGACCTCCGTCGCGCCGAACCGCGCGGTATACCCGGCATATGACATGCCAGGCAAGAGGAGGAGAAGCGGGACAAGGGCTCGTGGGCTCATGAGACCTCCCTGATTGCAGGCTAGACGGCGGTCTCACCGTCTCCCATGACGCAGGGATGTCCTCTCCTTTCACCTTGATGACGCTCCTCTCGCATCTTCCGTTCTCACCGCGAGAACGGCTCACGCATAGTGGACCCTCACCGTCCGGATCAGGGACAGGGCCGCCTCACGCACCGTGTCATCGTCGCGGTGCCGGATCACGACGAAGCCTTCTCCCTCGTACCCGTCCCGCCGTGGCTGGCCGATCTGGGGGAGGCGCGCCTCCACCACGTGGATCCCCATGTCGCGCTGGGCCCGCTCGAGGCCCTCCACCGCGGCCACCCGACCCCGTCCAGGACCGCGCAGGTAGACCCCCGCGACGGACCAGCGCCGCGGCCAGGGACCGGCGAAGGTCCCGTCCACGACCAGGCGGGCCCAGGCGTCGAACCAGTCCGCCTCGTGCGCATGGCTGTGCAGATCGAGGAACCCCGCGCCGGGTGGCCGGGCACCGATCTCCCCGATGAGCACGCGACCATCGGGCATGCGGAACCACTCCGCGTGGGCGATCCCGGTGTCCATGCCCAGGGCGAGCACCGCCCTGGTCACCTGGGGCACCGCGTCGGCGAACGCGGACGTGTCGCGGGGAAGGTGCACGACCCACTGCAGGTGGGGGTTGTTGCTGACCTCGAGGGCGGACGGCAGGTAGCGGGTGACGCTGTGGAACAGGACCTCGCCGCCGCGGACCAGCACCTCCATGCTGTGCTCGGCGCCCGATAAGAAGGTCTCGGCGATCAGCGGGCGAGGCAGGGCAGCGAGCTGGGTCCGCAGGCCGGCGGCGTCGTCGACCCGGACCGTGGCGACGGCTCCAGCACCGGCGAGGGGCTTGAGCACCAGCGGCAGACCGACACGCTCGAGGATCTCGTCGGCGGTGGTGTGGGCGTCGACCCGGCAGCTGGCCGCGACGCCGACGCCCGCCTCACGAAGACAGGCCTTCATCCGGTCCTTGTCGCGGAAGCGGTTGGCGGTCTCCGGACGCATGCCCTCGATCCCCAGACGGGCGCGCTGACGGGCGAGGGGCTCCTGCAGGGCCTCGAGGATCCCGAGCAGGCGGTGGGGAAGTCCGACCTGGCGCACCAGCCGGTCGAGGCAGCCGGTGAGCGAGGCGTCATCGAGGACCGCCGGGCAGATCCACACCTCGCAGGACAGCGGCTCCTGGGGATGCTCCTGCAGCATGGCGATCACGCGGACGTCCGCGAGCCTGGCCACAGCCTCGATGACCCGCCGCGTGGTCGGCAGGGCGAAGGGAGCGACGAACACCACCGTGCGCATGAACGCCTCCGTGCCCTCACTGGCATGAGATCGTGCCTTGCGCCACGAGCATCCCCGCGCGACAGGAGCGTCACCGAGCCTGGAGGCTCCCGTGGACGTGGTCTTCCTGAATCCGTCATTTCCGGCCGAGATGCCGGACTTTGTTCGTGGACTGTCCGAGGTCGGGGCCCGGGTGTGGGCCGTGGGCGACCGCCCCGTCGCCGGCCTGCCGCCCAAGGTTCGCGCCTCCGTCACCGGCTATCTACAGGTGCCGCGATTGCTCGACGAAGTGGACGTCGCAAACCGGGTAATCGCGTGGCTGGGCGGTCGCAGGCCCGATCGGGTGGAGGCCACCTGGGAGCCGCTCGTGCTGACCGCCGCCCGCATCCGCGACGCGATCGGCGTGCCCGGCATGTCCCGCGACACCGTGCTCGGCTTCCGGGACAAGCAGGCGATGAAGGAGCGGATCGCGGCGGCCGGGCTCCGGGTGCCCCACAGCCACCGGGTGCGCACGGCCAGCGAGGCGCGCGCCGCGGCCGACAAGCTCGGCTACCCGCTGATCCTCAAGCCGATCGCCGGAGCGGGCAGCGCCGACACCTTCCGGGTGGACGACGCCGCGGGGCTGCAGGACGTGCTGGGCCGGATGGGCCACGTCACCGAGGCCAGCTGCGAGGAGTTCATCGACGGGGAGGAGTTCACCTACGACACCGTCAGCGTCGACGGCACGCCCGGGTTCGAGAACGTCGCCCAGTACCTGCCCCGCCCGCTGGTCGCGCGGACCGAGCGCTGGATCAGCCCGATCATCCTGACCTATCGCAACCTGGACCACGAGCGGCTGGCTCCGGGCGTGGCGCTGGGTCGCAAGGTGCTGTCGGCGCTGGGCATGGAGTCGGGCTTCACCCACATGGAGTGGTACAAGAAGTCCGACGGCGAGGTCGTCTTCGGCGAGATCGGCTGCCGACCCGGCGGAGCGCGGCTGGTGGACCAGATGAACGTCGGCAGCGACATGGACCTGTTCGTGGAGTGGGCGCGCGCCGTGTGTCACGGCCGGGTCCACGCGCCGGCCGAGAAGCGCTACTGCACGGCGATCGTGTTCAAGCGCGCCCACGGCAGCGGCACCGTGCAGCGCATCGAGGGCCTCGACCGCTTCCTCTCCCGCTACGGCGAGCACGTCATCATCGACGAGCTGCTGCGCCCGGGACAGCCCACCCGGGACTGGAAGCAGACCCTGCTGTCGGACGGCTTCCTGCTGGTCCGCCACCCTGACGCAGAGGTGACGTTGAAGCTCGCGAAGGAGGCGGCGAGCACCATCGACGTGTACGCTGGCTGACGCAACGGAGGTGGAGATGCGGGGTGCGATCCTGATCCTGGTGCTGGGCCTGTGGGGCTGCGCAGGACCGGCCAGCGACGAGACCGATCCGAGCCAGGACAGCGACTCCGACTCGGACAGCGACTCGGACACCGACTCGGACAGCGACTCCGACTCGGACAGCGACTCCGACTCGGACACCGACTCGCCCGGCTGGGACGGCTACCTGCCCGCGAGCTCGATCTGGTACGAGGACATCTCCGCCGTGGCCAAGGACCCTGACAGCGACGCGATCATCGCGGCGCTGGACGCGGACGGCTGGGGATTCGGGCGCGCGCAGATCGACTTCTCGCTGGAGGTGTTCGAGGCCGACGACGCCACCATCACCCGCCCGTTCACGCCCACGCGCGACCACTACTCGCCCGACTGCGACACCGACCCCATGCCCGTGCCCGCCGGCGCGCGCCTCGAGGGCGAGTCCGGCCTGGCCTGCGAGGGCGACGGCGACTGCCACCTGATCGTCGTCGACCGCGACGCCCGCCGGCTCTACGAGATGTGGCGCGCCGACATCCGCGGCGACGTGTTCAACGGCGGCTGCCTGGCGGTGTGGGACATGGACCGAGACTACGGACCCCTCGGCCGCGGTGAGCAGTGCACCAGCGCCGATGCCGCGGGCTACCCGATCGCTCCCCTGCTGGTCACCTCGGACGAGGTCGCCAGCGGCGAGATCGGCCACGCCCTGCGCTTCATCCTCCCCAACGTCACCATCCGCGCTGGCGAGTACGTCGCTCCCGCCACCCACAGCACCGGCGCCGCCAGCGGAGGCCCGAACAACCCGCCCTACGGCGTGCGCCTGCGCCTGCGCGCCGACTACCCGCTCGATGACCTGCCCAACGACGCCGCACGCACGGTCGCGAGGGCGCTGCAGAAGCACGGCATGTTCCTGGCGGACGGCGGTCGCGTCCTGTTCACCTTCCAGAACGACACGACCAACACCGCCAAGTGGGCCGATCTGCTCGGCCCACACGATCTGGTCGAACTCCAGCCCACCGACTTCGAGGTCCTGCCGCTGGGAACGCCGGTTCCGCTGACGTACGACTGCGTGCGCAGGTAGCGCATGGCCTGAAGTAGAGTTCGCGCTCGCACCCGAGGGGGGCACGTTGAGCGATGATCTCTGGCGACTCGCCGGGCTGGCACTGGCCCAGTGGGTGACCCTGCTCCAGGAAGACGACCTCGACCAGGAGGACCCGCCCGCGGGCATGTTGATCGCCTGGGACAAGGGCGGCGTGCGCATGCACCAGATGCCCTCCGGTGAGGAGGAGGTCCAGCTGGCCAACCTGTTCGCGCGCGGCGAGGGCCTGTCCCGGTGGGTGCTGGCCCGGGATCGGCGGTTCGACAAGGATGGTCACGTGGTCCGCGCGATCACGCTGGCCATCGTGGACGGCTCGAGCTCGGTGGTCGAGCACGCGTTCTATCGCGTCAAGCCGATGGCCTTCTTCCCCCTGAGCTTCGACAACGACGTCACCACCGAACAGCAGGCCGAGCTTGCTCGAGGGATCCTGCTGCATCCGGGCAAGGAGCAGGTCCAGACACCGCTCCAGCCGTTGCTGTTCGACCTGTGGGCCTCCATCAAGGCAGCCGGCGGACCGTCCGACGCCAGCCCATCCAGCGCGCCGAAGCCCCCGCCCCTCCCTCCCCGCGGACCGTCCGACGAGGAGCTGCTCGCCTCCGCGCCCGACGCCCAGATCGACGACGGCGTCTACCGCCTCGTCGGCAAGGAGCTGCTCTTCGTCCGCGATGGGCAGGTGAAGAACAAGGTGCGGGTCGACGAGTGGGAGGTGCAGTTCGAGGAGACCAACCTGCCCTGGGTCGGCGTCGTGCTGACCCTGCTCACACTCGGCAGCGGCGCCGTCGGGTGCCTGGGCACCATCGTGCTGGGCAGCGACGTGTTCTTCAAGCCGCCCGGGGTGTGCCTCGGGCTGACCCCCGCGTTCCTGATCGCGACGATCGCGGCGTTCTACCTGTACAGCAAGGCACCGCCCAAGAACCGGCTCGCCCTGTCGAGGGGGTCGCGGAAGAAGTTCTGGAAGGTCTCGTCCAGGGTGACCATGGACGAGGGCAAGGCCCTGCAGGAGGCGATCGAGGCGGCGAAGCAGGGACGGGCGACCCAGGAACAGGACAAGGGCGTGCCGGACTGGGCCACCAACGCGGCGCCCAAGGCGAGCGGACCGGCCGCGTCGAGCCCTCGGGCCGCGGGGGCGTCGCACGTCGATGACGTCATGCTCACGCAGCACTGGCTGCTGCTGGCGGAACAGCCCGCCTCCGACCCACCCGAGGGCCTGATCCTGTCCGAGGCCACGTCCGGTGAGGCCTTCATCACCGCCAGGGTCACCCTGCTGGCCGCCCTGGACACGTGCAAGGACCACCCCCTGCTCCGACCCGACGTCTTCGGACTGGGCCTCTTTGCGGGGTCGTTCACCCGCGCCCTCCACGTGGACTCGGACCGGGTGGACGAGATCGCCGACTGGGTCGCCGATGCGCCCGCCGTCCTGCTCTCCCCGGGTCCTTCCATCCGCGACGCGAAGAACCGGTTGATCCTGGACCTCAGCGGGTCCGCGGCGCCGCATCCCGATGCGCGCTCTCCGACCAACCCCGACACCATCCGTCGCCGTCGCCGGACCGTCGCGAGGCTGACCGAGGAGGGCTATCCGCTGATCGGCCTGCCTCCGTACGAAGAGCGCCTGACACTCCGCCCCGCGAGCGAGGTCGCACGGCGCGCCCTGGCGCTGGGATTCGTCGTCGGACCCCTGGCCTGCCCAGTACTCGATGGGCAGCCGATCCCGGAGACCCTGCCGCCCTTCCTCCAGCCGATGATGCCGTTCTTGACAGCGTCAGAGCAGCAGTTCCTGGCCAGTCCCGCGGTGGAACAGGCAGCCCAGCTCCAGTGGCGGATCGAGTCCGCGCTCACGCTGTACTGGGCGATCGGGTGGGTGGAGACGCTGCCCCCGGTGACCGCGACCGCGGACGGATCGGAGGGGGTGACGCTGCTCGAGCGCGCGCGGACCGACCTCGACGCGCTGATCGCCAGCGCGAACCTCCGCGATGAAGATGAGCTGCGCGACGTCATCGACGATCTGCACTGCCGCTACTGGGCCACGGTGGACGCGCGAGTGAACGGGCGCCCCGATCCGACCCAGCACCACGCAGGCGTCGTCTACGAGCGCCTCTTCGCCCTGTGCTGGCTCTCCGGGTACACCCAGGAGGAGCCCATCGACTGGGACAGCTTCGTCATCCCCACCTGACGCGCTACGCTCGCCGCATGCTGCTGGCCCTGCTCTTCACAGCACTCGCGCTCGCCGGGGACGTCGACGCCTTCCTCGCCTGGGCGGACGACGCGCGCCCCGCCGCCGAGGTGTCCGCGCGCACCGAGCCCGGCCAGCCCCGCGCCGCCTTCCTGCCCCTCGAGGATGCCCCGACCGACGAGGACGTCCTGGACCGGGTCAGCCCCGGCTACCGCTTCGCCGGGACCTTCTTCCCTCAGATCGCCGCCCACGTGCACGACATGCCTGGACGGGTGCGGCCAGAGCGGATCGGCACATCGGCGCTTGGCCGCCCGATCTGGGCGTTCCACCTGCAGAACCCTGACGAGCCAATCCGCCGCAAGGTGCTCGTGGTCGCGGGGCTGCACGCGATGGAGTGGGTCGGCACCGAGGTCGCGGTGGACCTGCTCGACGACCTCGCCGACAGCCCGCTGCCCAAGGGCGTGCAAGTCACGATCGTGCCCCTCGCCAACCCTGACGGACGGGCCTTCGTCGAGCGCGACCTGCGGGCGGGGGAGACGAGGTACCGACGCGGGAACAGCCGCGGCGTCGATCTCAACCGGGACTTCGCCGTCAACCGCGAGGCGCAGGCGTTCTGGCGCCACCTCATCCCTGGCTACTACCGGACCAGTCCGGGGCCGGTGAGTCAGCCCGAGACCCGCGCCCTGGACGGCCTGGCCCACCGGGAGCGCTTCCACCGGGCCGCCAGCCTGCACAGCTTCGGCGGCTTCTTCTACACCCCCTGGTCGGGCCGCTTCGGTCGTCCCGAACGCCAGGATCGGCAGGAGCTGTGGGAGCTCGGTCGGGCGATGGAGCAGGCCTGGGGCACCCGCGCGTACCGGACGCGCCAGCTGGGTCGGTGGGGCTTCTTCTTCCGTGCCCACGGCAGCGAGATCGACCACCTCTACGGCCGCTACGGCACCCGCGCCTTCCTCATCGAGATCACCCGCAGCGGCATCCAGCCCCTGCGCCCCAAGACCTGGAAGTGGGGATTCAGGAGCTACAACCCTGAACGTCCCCGTCGCATGCGCAAGCACGTCGACCGGACCGTGCACAGCTTGCGGGCGCTGATCACCCACCCCGACCTGCCGAGCGAGATCGAGGCCCGGGAGGCGAACCACGGCGTGCCGGTGCCTCCCATCGACGGAGACGAGGCCTGAACGGGCGCGCAGTGTCTTCCCTCGCCTTGAGTGCGGAGCCCACGCAGCCGACATCCGGAGTCGAATCTCTCGAACTCCGGAGCGCACATGCTCATCCTCCTGCTCGGTGCCGCAAGCCTGGCCGCCGACGACGTGGCCGCTGGCGGCGAGCTTCCTGACCTCGCCGCCCAGTCCTGGCGTCCCGCGATCGACTCCGGTCGCTTCCTCGGGCTCACCGAAGCGAGCCCCCTGGACGCCAGGAGCACCGCACGGGTGATCCTGTCCTACACGGCCGATCCGCTGGTCTACCACGCCGCTCCGGGCGGCACGATGCCCGAGAAGACCGTGCTGGTCGGGGACATCACCCAGCTGGACCTGCTCGCCGGCCACCGCTTCGGCCTCGTCCGCGTGGGTGTGCACCTGCCCTTGCTGGTCGCCAGCGGAGACGCTGCCTCCTCCGAGGTCGGCCTGGGCGATGCCGCCGCGGACGTGCGCGTCAGCCTGGTCGACGGCCGGGAGCAGCGGATCGGGTTCGCCCTGTCGAGCCGGGTCGGACTGCCCACCGCGACCACCACGCTCCCAGTCGGCAGCCCCGGCGCCCGCTGGGACGTCGAGGCCGATCTGGATGTGAACGTGGGCCGCGGCTTGCTGGCGTTCAACGTCGGCAACCGGGTGCAGCCCTCCGCCGATCTGGAGAACGTGGCCTGGGGCAACCAGGGCTACATCCGCAGCGGCGCCGCCGTGCCCTTCAACCAGGAGCGCACCGGCGCCGCCCTCGAGGTGGACGCCGCCTGGTCCTGGCGCGACCTGGGCAACGCCGCCGCCTGGCCCGTCGAGGGGCGGATCAGCGGCTGGCAGGCGCTGGGCAGCAATGGCCTGACCCTGCGTGCTGGCGTCGGCACCGGGTTCACCTCCGCGCCCACCGCACCCCGCCTGCGGGCCCTGCTGTCGCTGTCGTACCAGCCCGCGGCGAAGCTCGTCGAGGCGCCGGTCGTCGCGGTCGAGCCCGTCGTGGAGCCGGTGGTCGAGCCCGAGCCGGTCGTCGTGGAGCCCGTCGTCGTGCCCGAGCCGGTCGTCGTGCCCGAGCCCGAGCCGGTCCTGGTGGAGCCCACGCCGGTCGCCATCGACGGCACCCGCCTGGACATCGCCGGTCAGGTCCGCTTCCGCACCAACGAGGCGACCCTGCTCCCCGAGTCCCAGTCCGTGCTGGACGAGGTCTCCGCGCTGCTGAACGCCCACCCGGAGCTCACCCTGGTGCGGATCGAGGGCCACACCGACACCCGTGGAAGTGCGGCTTACAACCTCGATCTCTCCTCGCGGCGTGCCGCCTCCGTGCGGGCGCGCCTCATCGAGGGCGGCATCGCTGCGGAGCGCCTTGTCGCCGAGGGCTTCGGCGAGGGCCGCCCCCTGGTCACCGAGCTGACCGACGCGGACCGCGCCCGCAATCGCCGGGTCGAGTTCCACGTGGTCGAACGCAGCGACGGAGCCGGCGAGGCCGAGCTCATCGAGAAGTCCGACACCCTGCGCCCCACCGACGGCGGAGAGCACTGATGCGCACCCACATCCTTCCGCTCGCGGGCCTCACCGCCCTGTGCCTGCTTCCCACCGCCGCGCTGGCCGCCTGGCCCGCGGACGCCGACTGGGTCCCCATGCGCCAGAACGGCGTCGCCGTCGGTGACATCGTCGGCGACGGTGCCAACAACGGCCGCGAGGTCGTCGGCAGCACGGCGCATCCGGCCGTGCTCATCGCCCAGGACGGCACCAACGTCTACTTCCGCATCCGCCTCGACAGCTCCCCCCTGGCCAGCTCGGGCACGGAGCTGGCGCCCTACGGCTGGGGCATCCTGATCGACACCGACGACGACTTCACCGCGTACGAGTTCGCGATGATCGTGTCCGGCGTCGGCAAGAGCGACCAGCTGTACTTCGCCGAGAACACGTCCCCCGGCAGCACCGGTGACCCCTCGGACGTCGCGGAGACCGATCTGGCCGGCTACCCCGCGCTGATCAGCCTCGGCAGCAGCGGCAACGTCCGCGTCACCGTCGCGCCCAGCCTGTTCTCGGGAGACACCGATTACTACCTGGACTTCCAGGTCACGGCCAGTTCCTTCTCCGCCGCCGGCCTGTACGACTCGACCTTCCGCCTGATGGCGGGCACGTCGAGCAGCAGCCACTCGCTCTCCCTGGACCTGTCCGGCTGCGACAGCACCCGCACCAAGGCGACCATCGCCAACTGCGTCAGCGACTACGTCAGCGTGCCCGACACCGACATGGACGGCATCCCGGACATCGACGAGGACATCGACGGCGACGGCGACCGGTCCGACGACGACACCGATGGCGACGGCATCCCTGACTTCATGGATCCCGACGACGACGGCGACGGCATCCCCACTTCGGAGGAGGACTACGACCACGACGGCGATCCGGCGAGCGACGACTCCGACGGTGACGGAATCCCCGACTACCTCGACGTCGACGATGACAACGACACCGTCCCGACCCGCGACGAAGACGTCGATGGCAGCGGTGATCCTCGCAACGACGACACCGACGGCGACGGCGTCCCCGACTACCTCGACACCGACGACGACGACGACGGCATCCTCACCGAGGACGAGGACGCCAACGGCAACGGCGATCCCCAGGACGACGACAGCGACGGGGACGGCATCCCCGACTACCTCGAGCCCGCCTCGGCGGACACCGACGGCGACGGCATCATCGACGATGCCGAGGACGTCGACGGCGACGGCGACCCGAGCAACGACGACACCGACGGCGACGGCGTCCCCGACTACCTCGACACCGACGACGACGGCGACGGCGTGCCCTCCAAGACCGAGGGCAAGTCGGACGCCGACGGCGACGGCCGGCCCAACTACCTCGACACCGACGACGACGACGACGGGGTGCTCACCAAGGACGAGGACATCGACGGCGACGGCGACGCGTCCAACGACGACACCGATGGAGACGGCATCGTCGACCACCTGGACACCGACGACGACGACGACGGCATCCTGACCTGGGACGAGGACGTCGACGGCGACGGCGACTGGTCCGACGACACCGACAGCGACGGCGTCAGCAACTACCTCGACGTCGACGACGACGGCGACGGCATCCTCACCGCGAACGAGGACCTCGACGGCAACGGCGACTGGTCCGACGACTCCGACGGCGATGGCGTCAGCAACCACCTCGACGTCGATGACGACGGCGATGGCGTGCCCACTCTGGACGAGGACGTCGACGCCGACGGCGCCTACACCGACGACTCCGACGGCGACGGCACTCCCGACTACCTCGACGTCGATGACGACGGCGACGGCATCCTCACCGAGGACGAGGACGTCGACGGCGACGCCGATCCCCGCGACGACGACACCGATGGCGATGGCCTGCCCGACTACCTCGACACCGACGACGACGGCGACGGGCACGCCACCCGCTCCGAGGACCTCGACGGTGACGGCGTCTACGATGACGACACCGACGGTGACGGCATCCCCGACTACCTGGACGGCGACGACTACGGCGACGGGGTGCCGACCCTCGACGAGGCGTCCGGCGACTCCGACGGCGACGGCCTGCCCGACCACCTCGACGACGACGACGACGGCGACGGTGTGCCCACCCTGGACGAGGACGTGGACGGCGACGGCGCCTACACCGACGACTCCGACGGCGACGGGGCCCCGGACTACCTCGACGTCGACGATGACGGCGACGGCATCCTCACCGAGGACGAGGATCTCGACGGCAACGGCACCTACGACGACGACACCAACGGTGACGGCGTCCCCGACTACCTCGACCCCGATGATGACGGCGATGGCCTCGCCACCATCGACGAGGTGGACGGTGACTCCGACGGCGACGGGATCGTCGACTACCTCGACGACGACGACGACGGCGACGGGGTGCCCACCTGGGACGAGGACGTGAACGGCGACAGCGCCTACACCGACGACTCCGACGGCGACGGCATCCCCGACTACCTGGACACCGACGACGACGGCGACGGGGTGCCCACCTGGGACGAGGACGTGAACGGCGACGGCGCCTACAGCGACGACTCCGACGGCGACGGTACGCCCGACTACCTCGACGTCGACGATGACGGCGACGGCCTGGCGACCCTCGACGAAGCGTCCGGCGACTCCGACGGCGACGGCACTGCCGACTACCTCGACCCCGACGACGACGGCGACGGCGTGCCCACCAGGGACGAGGACGTGAACGGCGACGGCGCGTACTCGGACGACTCCGACGGCGACGGCACGCCCGACTACCTCGACGTCGACGACGACGGCGACGGCATCCCCACCAAGGACGAGGACGTCGATCTCGACGGGGCCTTCACCGACGACACCGACGGTGACGGCACCCCCGACTACCTCGATCCCGACGACGACGGCGACGGCATCCTCACCAAGGACGAAGAGCCCGCGGACTCGGACGGCGACGGCATCGTCGACTACCTCGACCCCGACGACGACGGCGACGGCATTCCCACCAGGGACGAGGACGTCGACCGCGACGGCGCGTTCAGCGACGACTCCGACGGCGACGGCACGCCCGACTACCTCGACCCAGACGACGACGGCGACGGCATCCCCACCAAGGACGAGGATGTCGACCGCGACGGCGCCTACACCGACGACACCGACGGTGACGGCACGCCCGACTACCTCGACCCCGACGACGACGGCGACGGCATCCCCACCAAGGACGAGGAGCCCGGCGACTCGGACGGCGACGGCCTGGT
>MDTC01240598.1_pt1 | contig 29107 bp, 27 predicted proteins | sample 811181 | NCBI WGS metagenome assembly MDTC01 (sample SAMN05326644, study PRJNA326480) | marine metagenome | isolation source: seawater | place: Pacific Ocean: North | collected 2011 | reverse complement strand
TTATTAACCTTTAATATAATAGTTATTTCATCAATACTGGTCTGATTTACTTGAAATCTATCAATAGAATCAAAGTTTTCAAGTACATGAGTAAAAAACTCACCATGAATTTTTGATCCATCACTTAATTTTATCAAATCATGATTTCTGCCGATTATTGACTCTATAATGAAGTCATTACCTTCTTGTCTTACCCGTGCTAAATCACCTGTTTTATATCTCAAAAGTATTGGGCTAGAGTCTCTTAGGGTTGTTGCAACAATTTCTCCATATTTAGATCTATCTCTTTCGAAGACATCTATAACCTCAAGATATATATTCTCGTGAACAGTTTCCATTTCGCCGTTGGGAGTGCTGTATGCCAAAACTCCTATTTCGCTGCACCCGTATTCATTTGAAACTTTGCATTTAAAAGCTTCTTCAATTACTTTCTTCTGAGTTTCTAGTAAGGGCTCTGCTGTAGAAACTATCAACGCCAAATTTTTAACTTCCAAAGCTAACCCTTCAGATCTGATTAGAATAGCTAGCGTCTCTAAGGAAGAGGCATATCCTTGAATGTAATCAGGTTCATGACTATTGATAGCCTGGACTATTCCTCTTACTTTACCTGCGTTCAAATCATAAACGGATATTCTTTTTCGATCTAAGCAGAAGTCTTTAATATTAAGAAGAATTTTTTGAATAGAGCCTTTAATCCCTGGAGCAAACGAACCTGCATGACCCCATAACAGAAGACATCTATCTTGATTGAAACTTAATCCCCATTTCAATCTGCCAAAATACATATTTCTTTTTTGCGCTCTTCGAGAGAATTTATCTTGAAAAAAAACTAAAGGCTCACCTGTAGATCCTCCGGTCCTTACTTCACGATAACTTCTTCCGTTTGATTTAAAGCTGGAGGGATCATCTTTTAGATTTTGTTTTGTAGTAATTGGAAGTTGTTCAAAAAAATTCATGACATTTAAGTCACTATTTTCACATGTAAATTTCACTAGATCGGCTTTATAAGGTTTGAGTTTCTTTGCCTTATATAGAACTTGGGATATTTGAGTCTCTATCTTAGGAGGCCTTAAGTTCGATCTTAAAAGAAAAAATCTAAGAATCGATCTTATTATATTTCCAATTAATCTTTTACTCATCTTCGAATAAATCTTTAATGATTTTAATAGCGTGGTTTTTACTCAGATGTTCATTATAAAACTTAAGAGAATTATTCGAATAAATATCCAATTCATCAGATTTTAAATTAGCCATTAGAGAAGCATTTTTGGCTAGTGATTTAAAATCTCCAGCATAAGAACATAGACCGCAATTTGATGTTTCAATTAGGTCTTTCCCCTCTCCATTTAACATACCTAGAATTGGTTTAGAGCAAGCCATATATGAAGGTATTTTACCCGGTATAGTCATTGAGAATACCTTTTCATCTGATAGAGAGACTAGCATGGTGTCGGCCTTATTGAAGAAATAGGGCATCCATTCAATGTCATATCTCCCTAAAAAATAAACATTATCAAGATCTCTCTTGTTTAAATATTCTTTTAAAGAGTTTTCCGCTCTACCCGCTCCCAAGAAAATCCAATTTATTTTACCGTTATTATGGGTCAATTCAGCAGCCTTCAAGACCGAAAAAATATCTTGTGAGAAGCCCAAATTGCCTGCAAATAAAATATTAAAGCCATCAGGAATAGTACTAAAAATTTCATCGACTCTAAACTTGATGCTTGATTTCTTTAACAAAGCATTTGAGAAGATCTCTTCAGAGAAATTTGGAAAGTATTTTATGCAGCTTTCTTCAATTTGCATCTCTTTTAATCTTTTCTTGAATCCATTTGTTTGTACTAATAAATTATCATACCTTTGATAAATAAATTTACTTAGACTGTTAACAAGGCCATCCAAAAATTTAATCTTGGAATTTAAAACTGAATAAAAAGTATCTGGCCAAAGATCCAATATCCATATTATTTTTTTCATCTTTTTACTATTAAAAATAATCGCAGGCCAAAGCCCAACTGTTACTGGTGATGGTTGAAAAACAATTAAAAAATCAAATCTTTTTGATTTGAGATATAAAAGCGATGGAAGAGAAAATAGAATATAGGATAAATAATTAAAAAAAATACCTATTTTAGAATTTCCTCTAGACAAAGTAGGAATACGATAGATCGTAATCTTTTTGAATTGCTCCTTAAATCGGTACCTTCTACCTTTAAAAATTTTTGCACTTGGGTAGCTAGGAATTTGTGTTAAGACTTTTATTTCTAGATTTTCTTCGCATAGTTCAGTTGCTAATTCATTGATCCTAAATTCTTCAGGCCAAAAATATTGAGAGACAATGAGAAGTTTTTTCAATTAAGTTTTAGTTTAATAGAGGATTTAACTCTTATAAAATTTGTAATCAACTTAATGAAAAATTTTAAGAAAGGATAGAAAATATCAGACGATAAGTAAGCGGGGATTACACTTAAATTTTTCATTTGATCTTCAAAGATAAAATTATCTATTTCAGGATTTCTACAAAGAAATTTTTTTATGTTATTTAAAAGCTTAGCTTTACACAGGGTATTTAACAATGATATCGAACTTGATAAGTTAAGAATCCTGAGGGACTCTTTAAAGGAAAGTATTTCAAGTTTTAATGGTAAAGGATGCATCCTCCAGTATCCCAGACTTTCTGGAATATAAAAAGAGGCAGATTTTTCAAGTATCCTTCTGAAAGCATCCCAGTCATGTAGGTGAGTATAAGAGTTATCAAACCTACCATTTAATTTGTACAGTTCTGTCTTGAATGTTAGGCCAATTATAGATAAATCCATAAAAAAATTTAATAAATTATCTTTGGGCTCAATAAGGTATCTGAAAGGATAGCTTAATGATGGATTTTTAAACTCCCCTGTTTCAAGTAATAAACCTCTCGAGCCATGAATTACTCCTGCATCTTTATTTTGACTGACAGCGATTAAAATATCCTGTATTGCATTAGGACTTAACAAATCGTCCGAATGGTGAAGCATGGAATACTCAGTTTTGGAATAACATATCGCTCTATCCCAATTATCAGCTTTAGAAAGAAATTCAGTCTCTTTAATATACGTAAGATCACTTAATTTAGACTGCTTACAAATTTCCTCTGTTCTGTCTGATGAAACATTATCACACACAATTGTGAAAAATCTTTGATCGGATTGTTTTTCCAATGCCTGTAGTGCCTCACAGAGAAGTTCGTCTTGGTTGTAAGTAGGAATGATGACAGTGAGATTATGCATTTCTCTGTAAGTAAAGATCTAAGTCTTCAGGTGTCCCCAAACCATGCATTTCAGATTGTTTGATATTATATATTCCGACCTTTCTATTGGATTTAATATAGTAATTATAGATGGGACAGGTATAGAATTCACCATTCTGTCTGTCATTAGCTTTCATCATTTCTTCGGCATGAGAGACAAATACATTCCCATTCGAAAAATAATATATACCTACAGTTGCATATTCTGATATGGGTTCTTTTTCCCTAACCATAGTTACTTCCTGATCTTGATTAAGTTTAGCAAAAGACCATTTAGGATCTCGATTTACATCAATAAATGTAAGAATGGAGCCTGATAGAGCTCTCCGATACGCATCATCTATAAAATCGTATAAATTTATATCAACAAGTTGGTCAGAATTTGCGACAAGCATAGGCTGGTCATTACTAATAAACTCTCTGGCCTCCAATAAAGTGCATAGTGTTCCCTCTGTTATATGGTCTAAAGTAACAATGTTTATTTCCTTTTTGGAATTCAATGAATCTAACGCATTTAATAACTCTGGCTTATGCTCACTCCTACATATAAGGGTATATATGCTATCTTGGATGGATAAGTTATCTATAACTTTTTTTATCATTGGTTCTCCATTGACATCAATAAAAGGTTTAGACTTTTTAAATCCAGCATTTTCGAAACGAGAACCCTTACCAGCCATAGGTATAACTATATTCAACATAACCCTAGTCTAGATATTTATCACCTGTCACTGATGGGCTCTTAAATACAACAGTAATAGAATCAGTTATAGACTTGAAGTCAGTTGGTTCTCCTTTATCTAGATGGATGATTGAACCTTCTTCTAAAATGTTACCATTCATTTCAACTGTACCTCTTGCAATAAGTGTTACCTCTATAGCTTCCTTATGATGATGTCTATTTTCTTTGTCACCAGCTTTATATTCTTTAAGGGCAACTTCGCATTCTTTTGTTTTGACTACGCTTGGTGAAAAATCACCAACAAACCAACCTCCTGTCATATCTTCTAGCTTAAATATCTTCATATACTATGGAGTTTTTGTTAATTCATACTCTGTAATTTTTTGGGGACTATAAAAAGTATGGTAAGAATTATTCTCAATCTTATAGTTCAAAACTCTTTTATCCCTCAATATCATTTCATTGAGACATGGGGAGATATAATAATTCTCACTAGTAGTATTACCCTTTAGAATCATAGATTCGGAAGACTCAAAAAAGTACTTGGCTTTTTTAAAGTAATAAAAACCACAAATAGCACTTTTGCTGATGGGTCTTTTCTCTTGAGATTCAATAACTAAACCATTTTCTTCCAAAACATAAGACCACCTAGGATGTGCAGAATCATGGGTTATAACACCTGCATCAGCATTTTCTTTTCTAAAATAATCTAAGACTTGATCAAGCTGGAAATCAAAAAGCTGATCGCTATTAGCTATTATCAATTCTCCATTTTCGCCAATGTTATCTATAGCCAACATCGCGCTACAAGCCGCACCTTTTGTTTGAGATTTAGCTTGAATAAAGTTTGATTCGTTATTACAAATCAATTTAATACTATCACTTAAGTGAAATTTTTTATTTTCCTCTTCATCCAATATGAAGTTAAAACACGCCTTTTCTAAAGAAGAAAAGTTCTTAATTACGAGCCCAATCATTGTTGTACCAAAAATCTCAATTAGAGGTTTTGGATAGGGATATTCTTGCTCATTAAAGAAATTATTCCCTCCAGCCATCGGAAAAATAATATTGAGGTTATCCATTTTCGATGCCATTTATCTCTTGAAGAATCCTGCTATGTGTTACTTGATTTGTATCCGCTACCTGAAGCACATATGCTCCAGAGGCTCTAGCAGCTTTTATACCATTTTCATTATCTTCTATGATTAAACAATCAGTTGGTTTTAATTCCAATCGATTTATTGCGGTTGTATATATTTCTGGATCAGGTTTTGCAGTCTCTACATCTTCATTAGTGAGAAAAAATTCTAGATATTGTAATAAATCTGCTTTCCTCAACATAAGCTCTGCAGTCACATTAACCGAATTAGTGCATACACATATTTTTAAACCTGACGAAGCGAATTTTGATAAAGCATACTGATGATGGAATACTGGCTTGCAATTTTTATAAATAATTTTCAAAGTAATATCTTGTTTGAGTTTATTTATGAAAGCGTGAAGGCCAAAAGGTAGCCCATTGTCGATAGACAACATTTCAAGTTTTTTTCTTGTGGGGAGTCCATCAAAACTTACAAGATGATCGTACCTTGAGATGCCATAGCCAAAATTAGATAATGCTGAATTCAAAGCTTCATAATGCCACTCCTTGGCCTCTACCAAAACACCATCTAAGTCGAACAAAAGAGCTTTTATTTTATTCATTAAAGTAAGCCTGAGCTTCGTCAGGATAGTCAGTACAGAGCATAATACTATCTGTCTTGAATTCTGCAATAAATTTCCAGAAACTCATATGATCTCTTCCATGCAGTTCTGGAGAGACTACACAAATCTGTTTTTTATTATCTAAATGAGACTGAATTTGTTCTTTATCATCTATATCGCTCTCAAAAGAATCAAGCCATACACCAGAGGTTTCTGAATAAAAAGGTAGATCTGATTCATATTCGCTTTGTCTTATAAAGAATTTTATACCTAGTGAAATATAACTTCTTAAATCGGGTATAGAGTTATCGAAAATAAAATAATTTTTTAGATCATATTTTCTTATTTGCTCAAGAAGGTTTGCAGCTAATCCGTCAGATTTAATATTTAATGCAAGCCACAAGTTTTTGTAATCATCATTACAGCGAAGAATATTTAAAAATTGATCGAAGAATACTGGATTACTAGAGGTTGGCATGTCATGAGAAATAACTATTTTTCCATCTAAATCTCTTAAGTCTGTTTCAATGCCAAATCCTCTTCTAAATGAATCTTCAAGGGAGTTAAGAGTATTTTGCTCATTTTGATCTTTCCAATACCCTCGATGTGATATAACTTTCATATATTTACTTTCTCATATAAAGCCAGAATCTATGACAAAGTAAGTCGTCTAGTTCCATATTGGAAAAAGGTTTTATAAGAGAATTTTTGGAAGGTATTTGAGATTGGTCATCAATTAATTCTTTGATAACTTCTGCATTTAAACCGGCTTCTTTAGCCATGGATAAGTATTGAGATTTTCTCAATCTATTTATAAAACCCCTATCTTTATACATAAGGTCCCAAACAAAATTACTTACTCCTAAAAATGAGTATGGTAAATTTATATTTCGCCAGGTATGAGGATGCGGGTCTATTATATGTAATATTGAGCCATCCTCTCTTAGGAATTCTTTATTCCTTTTGAACATCCTTAACGGGTCAGGTACATGCTCTAAAACTCCCCAAGAATAAATAAAATCAAAAGAATCAAGTTTTACGTTTTCTTTAACCTCAATACCATCGACTCCTCCATTACCAAAATACCGAAGTGGACCTTCGCCTTCTTTTGACTTATTAATGATATCCTGGAAATGCTCTTTTTTATCAACCGGAACAGAATTCAAGAATATTTCATAGAGCTGATTTGGATAATCTCCCCAAACCTTGCTAGGGAAGAAATCAATAGCCGTGTAAGTATTACACCCTTCCAGCAATAAGTTTAATCCTGAAAGCATTGTTCCTCCCGGACCAATCTCAAGTATATCTTTGCCTTTTATAAAATCGTCAGATACATTCCGAGGAATATCATGAAATCTAGGAATATTAGACTCGTTAAGTTCATCACCTTGAAAATTTATATTTATTTTTCTAAAACCATCTCCAGAAGAAATTACTTTCATTGAGGAATTTATATTCTTGACGTGTTTTGGGCCTTTATCTTCTATGTCAATTGAGAGATTTCTAGATATATTTGCATTTTCACCAATTCTTAAAATTTTACGTAATTTTAATTTATAAAAGAAAATATTAACCAAGATCTCTCTCAATATGAAGATAGGTTTTAATTGAAGAATCTTCATACTATTTCTTGATAAATTTATTTCTTACAAGATCAATATGGCTCATTATTATCCTTACAACCTTTTTAGAAACATTAGATGATTCATAATCTTCAACCAAATTAAATATCCGTTCTCTGCCTTTATGATGAGCCAAAGCTAAATCAATGCAATGAATTATCGTCTTTGGATCTGTTCCAGAAAGTAAAGCAGAAGTTTCTTCCATACCTTCAGGCCGCTCATGGGCTTCACGCATATTGATTGCAGGAAAATTTAATATCGACGATTCCTCTGTAATTGTACCACTATCTGATAACACAGCTTTCGCTTGAGTTTGCAGAAAAACATAATCAGTAAAATTCAAAGGATCATGAAATTGAATTAACTTATGAAATTTTTTGTTTTTAATTTGCTGTCTTGTCCTTGGATGAGTTGAGCAAATAAGAGGTAGCTGATAAATTTCTGCGATTTCATTAAGTGCAGATATAATATTTTTTAAATTGTTTTTACTATCTAAATTTTCTTCCCTATGGAAACTCACAAGGAAAAACTTATCCTTCTTTAATTTAAGGTTTTTTAAAGCAGAAGAAGAATCGATTTTTTTTGAATAATAATCAATCACTTCCTTCATAGGGCTTCCTGTCTTTACAATTCTAGATGGATGTATTCCTTCTCTGATAAGGTATTCTCTTGATATATCACTGTAAGGCATGTTTATGTCACTTATATGATCAACAATCTTTCTATTGATTTCTTCGGGCACCCTCTCATCAAAACATCTATTCCCTGCTTCCATATGGAAAATAGGTACTTTATTTCTTTTAGCTGAAATAGAAGATAAACAAGAATTAGTATCTCCTAGAACTAAGAAGGCATCAGGCCTAAAGATTTTTATTTGTTGATCAACCTTCTCAATGCAACCAGCTATTAGCTCTGATGGTGAATTGAAAGATAATTCAAGATTGATATCTGGTTTTCTGATTTCTAAATCTTCAAAAAAGATTTTATTCAAATTTAAGTCGTAGTTTTGCATCGTATTAAGCAAATAATGATCAGTATGTATATCTAACTCAGAAATTACCCTGGAGAGTCGAATTATTTCTGGTCTAGTACCAACAGCTGTCATGACCTTAATTTTATTTTGCATGCTCTATACCTCCAAATGGTAAGTATCTGGATTAGAATCATCAAATATTTCATTTGCCCAGAATAAAACTATCATCTCGTCAGATCCTGTATTTGTAATTTTATGTGTCTTGCCATTTGGAATGTCTACAACTTGAAGTAATTTTTCAGAAAGCTGATATGTTTTTAGTTCTTTCGAAAATATATCTCTCATTTCTAGCAGCCCCTCTCCTTTAATTAATATAAATTTCTCCATTTTTTGATCGTGGTAATGATTTCCACGCGTTATACCTGGTTTAGTGACTGAAAAAAATATTTGTCCAGCTTGATTAGATTTTATGATTTCGCTCAAAAAGCCTCTCTCATCTTGTTTGGTTGGTAGCTCATAGATAATCTTTTCTAAAGGTAGATAAGTTATAAAAGTTGAGTATAGCTTTTTCAAAAACTGGTTACTAAAGTCAGGAATAAATGACGTACTATGTTGAATTTTAAAAGACCTTATCAAAGATGCGAGGTCACCAATAGAACAAGTATCTACATGATCAAATTCTTTTTTTATGGTTGAAAGATCACTGCTTAAGAGTGATCTAATCTCCTCAACAGCATCATCAACATGAAGTAACTCCAGGATGGTATCTTTATCATCAATCTGTATAGATTTATTGAGTGCAATGTTGTGGCAGAATGTAGCCACAACACTGTTGTAGTGAGGCCTACACCATTTGCCATAAAGATTTGGAAATCTGAGTATAGAAAAAATCCTCGAGTTTTTTTTGCAAAAATTTTCTATCAATTCTTCAGCAAGCTTTTTAGAGTTGCCATAATGATCGCCTCTATCAATATGTTTAGTGGAAGAAAATATGACATTTGGGAATATCTTTTTGGCTCCAAAAAAATTTAACAAATCTTCAGTAAGCTCAACGTTTCCTGAGTAGAAATCAGAATATGTGTCAGCTCTATTTACACCTGCTAAATGAATAATAGTATCGAGCTCTTGAATTGGGGCTAACTCATCGAAATTTTCTTTGTTGCTAAGAGTATAAATATTAAATCTTTTATCCCTCATTAGTGATGTGACTAAATTCTTACCTAAGAACCCATTAGTACCAGTAATAAGTATATTCACTAGTTTAGTTTACTCTTGACTAAGTCTAATTCTAAAAGTTTTGTAATCAATTGCTCTTTAGTCAATCTGGTCGTATTGCCAGAATTGTAACCTTCTAAGAAATCGATTTCTTTATTACCTTCGTCAAAATAATTACTGTAATTATTATTCTGAGAATCTATCACAACCCTAAAGTATCTCTTCATTTCCTCACTTCGAGATAACTCTTCAGAAGTAAGTAGAGTTTCATGCATTTTTTCTCCCTCGCGTTTGCCTATGATCTTTATCTTTGAGTCTTTTGATTGAAAGATTTCTTTTAAAGCTTCCGCCAAATCAAGTATTGTACTTGAAGGAGATTTTTGAATTAAAAGGTCTCCTTGTTGTCCTTCTTTGAAGGCAAACTCAACTAAGTCCACTGCCTCATCAAGATTCATAACAAACCTAGTCATATTTTCGTTTGTGATGGTGATATCTCTCTTTTCAAGTATCTGGTTAATAAAAAGAGGTACTACCGAACCCCTGGAAGCCAATACGTTGCCATATCTTGTGCAACAAAAAGTAGTATCTTTTGTATTGCCTCGACAAAAACTAAAAAGAAGTTTCTCCATCAATGCCTTTGTCATTCCCATAGAATTTACTGGATAGGCAGCTTTGTCTGTACTTAATGCAATAACTTTGGAAACTTCATTTTCAATGGCAGACCTAAAGAGATTATTTGCTCCTATAATGTTAGTTTTTATTGCTTCCATAGGAAAAAACTCACTCGATGGAACTTGCTTCATTGCTGCTGCATGATAAATATAATCGACACCTTTTGATGCCTCAAGGCAAGAGAAATAATCTCTTATATCTCCTATTACAAAATTTAAAGAAGGATGATTATATTGAAGCCTCAGATCATGTTGCTTTTTTTCATCCCTGCTAAATACCCTTATTTCTTTCATATCCTTATCTAGAAGTTTATTGAGAACGGTAGAGCCGAAAGAACCAGTACCTCCAGTAATCAAAAGTGTTTTGTTTTTAAAGGCATTAATCAAGGTACATCCCCTCATATTCACCAAACTTCGACCTAAAGAAACTAGAATTCTTGATAAAAGCTTCAATAGAATTCTGCATAGAAAACATTTCCTTTTGATCCATCTCGTAAATTATTTTTATTTTTTTTTCAAACTCTAGTGGATCAGAGAGATCTAAGTCCCATCCAACATTCAAATCACCCAATCCAGTCAGTGGAGTTCTATTGCTTAATAAAACAGGCGTTCCTGCCATTAAAGCTTCGAAAGACACATGACCAAAATTTTCTCCTTCAGTTGGGAAAAAAAACAAGTCATAATTGGACAATATTTCATTAACATTTTCGCTACTAACTTCCCCTTTATATTTTATCATTGAATTACCTTGGAAACTCTCTATAAAAGAAAAGCACTGATCAAAATAGCTTTTGTCTTCAACAGGTCCAAATATATCAAAGGTATAAGGAAAGTTTACATGGGAAAGTACAGATAAGGCATACATCAAATTTTTTTTTGGATGAATTCTAGACAAAAACACAATATTTATTGTATTGCTTTTTTTAGTTTTTCTTAAAAGATCCTTTCTGGGTGCAACACAGTTATCTATAAGATATATATTTGCTTGTTTTGTTTTAAAATTTCTCTTTACATCTTTATACTCTTCAGAAGATGTTACATGCCATTTAACCTTTTTATAAAGATTGAGAAAATTTACCAACTTTAGGAAAAGGAATTTTTTAGTATATTTGTAGTTCATGGCTGCATCAGAAAGCTCGCCTCTTGGACTAATAATAATTTTGTCAGCCCTGATAAACTTCAATTTTACAAAACATATAAAAATTATAGAGTACCAGAAGTTAAATAAACTATTTAAATGTAATGTATCAAAAGATCTATTTCTAAAAAGATATTGCAAAATTTTAAGATTACTTGACAAGTAAGTCGAAGGAATTTCTTTATAGAGTATCTTAGTATTGAAAGAAATATCAGAATAAAGCTCTTTGTCGCCAAAATCCTTTCCTAAAGTTAGTATTTCAAACTCTACATTGGCGTCAAAAAGGATTGACTCTGAAACTAAGTTCTTTAAAGAACTGATGGGTCCCCCTCCCTTTTTTCCTGGAAAGAAATAGTTAGTTACTAGCAGTACTTTTCTCATTATCTGATTTGTAAATCAACAACACAAAAGCGCAAACGACAATTAACCCAACCACAAAAAAATTGATCATTTCCGCCGTGAATGAGTACATGGTTCCTAATGTCACAACTTTCATAGATAGTAAAAAGTATATGATATTTGAAACTTTACTTTTTTTATCCATACTATCTATAAGAGCAAATATAACTCCCTGTATAAGGGCTATTATCAAACCAAAAAATGCTATTTCGTAAAAACTCTCACCGATGACAGTCAGACTGACCGAGGTGAGATAATCTTGATGATGTATTATCCCCAAATCTGCTCCCAAATCATTAGAATTTAATTGAACAGGCTTACCTGGCCAAAGAATTCGAGGAACTAAGCTAACTATATTTCCAAAATAGTTAGCTCCGCCACCAACTCCACCAAAATCATTGATAATGAGATTGGTGGTAGAAAGCATATTCATTCTGTCAGAAATTACTGTTATTAAACTTTCAACTGCCTCAAAATCAGTATTTAAAACTTGAATAAAGGAATCATACAAGCCATCATCAGAAGACCGATAAAGCAGTAGAGTAGGGAAAAGTAAGCCTATAAAAGGAATGCCTACTATAAAAAGTGTCAAAGTATGTTTCCTCAAAGCCTCATGATTGAAGAATAAAACAATTAGATAAGATATTACCATCCATCTAGAGCCTGAGATTAATGATATAGCAAATAGAGACACAAAACCTATTGCATACATTAATAGAGTTATGGGTTGCTTTTTTTCATAGAGCAACATGCTTGTCAAGATCAAGAGTATAGGGCCAAATTCAGCTAAAATGGCTATTTGCTGAGGAGGTTTAGCTGCAGCATCACGCAATAAGGCCATATTTCCTGATCTAAACCAACCAATAGAGTCTAAATAATAAATAACGAGAAAATAAAAAATATAAGCTATTAGTAGTAAAAAATTTGCATTTGATCTTGACTTGTTTCTATTCGATAGAATGAGAAAACGATTTATCTTAAGACCAAAATTCGGCGAAAAAGAGTTCTCAAAAATTTTTTTTGTGAAAACCAATAAAAATGTATAAAGGAATATATAAAGTCCTGTAATAACGTTTAAATCATAATAAACTGTATATCTAACAGTAACGAGATCAAAGTACCTTATAGCCGCGGGAAAAGAATAAATTAGAATAAAGAAAAATAGAAAAAACCAGTTTAAAAAAGTCCTATTTGACTGATAATTCCAAAACAATAACAAAGTAGCTAAAAATATCAAAGAGTATTCTAGAGGCACAAAAAAGAAGATTGCCAGAATTACTGTCAATATTACTATCGAATTTTTAAGGATCACGTTTGCTGCAACTAAATTAGGGACCTCATTTAACTTTAATTATTATAAACTAGCAATTCAAGATAGAAATGAGCTTAATATATTAAGTTTAAACCATAGAAAATAATATTTATGATAAAAAAAATTCTCAGAGTATTAGGCTCCCTAGACTACTATTTGTTGTCTTTTTTTAAAAATAGAATCGGTTTAAATAATTTTGATATCGAGAGAAATGGAGAAAAATTTGTAGCTCAATCTGTGATTAGTCTTATGGATAAACCAATTATTTTTGATATAGGAACTAATATAGGGGATTGGTCCAGGTTAGCTTTAGAAGCAAATAAAGATTGTAAAATGTTTTTATTTGACGCCAATCCTGATATTTGTAAATTATTGAATGCTCAATTTGGTGATAGAGAGGTAAAAATAACCAATACTCTTGTCTCTAATGACCACGAAGAGCATAATTTTTTTATAAGTAATAGCAACTCTTTGTCAGGAGCAAGTTCTATGTACGAACACTATTACCTTGAAGGTAATAGCAAAAAAGTTTTTGTTAAGTCGATAACTATTGATACCTTTTGCAGCGAAAATAACATTCAGAAGATCGATTATTTAAAAGCAGATATTGAAGGTGCGGAAGTTCCGATGTTGCAGGGCGCTACAGAAATGCTAGAAAAGCAGGCCATTGACATCATTCAGCTGGAATACAATCAAACTTGGATTAGAGCGCACTGCAGTTTGAAAGATATATTTGATATTTGCAAAAAATATAATTACAAACTTTATAGAATAATGCCCAATTCTTTAATGATATTGGATTATTATCATTATATTGTGGATGACTTTAATTATCAAAATCTACTTATGGTTTCTGCTAAAACGGAAACACCGGTCAAAATAGTGAAGAATGCCATGCCACCTGGAGTGTATTAAGTTTAACCTTCTGAGTACAGCTCTTCTAATATTTTTTCGGCACTTTGAATCATGTTGTATGATTTAGCTCTCTCTTTTCCTTTCTTAGCTATATTCTCCCTCAATAAGTCATCCTGAAGATAGAAGTTTACTTTTTGTAGCAATTCGTTGTCTGTTCTGAAAAATGAAGCCTCATGAAAATCTTCGAACATAGAGGCATGCTCTTCAGAATATTCAGCTAACATAAAACCGCCTACACTTGGGATCTCGACTGTTCTTAAAGTTTGTCTATCCCTGTTAATCTTCCTGAGAAAACAAAGTGAAATTTTTGAGGAGGCTATAGCTTTAAAATAATCCCTACCTTCTAGATTTTGACAATTTATAGTTAAATTAGGATGAAAGTCAGAGTATTGCTTTTTTTCCCAACCAGAACCAAAGATAGTTACCTTTATTCCGTTTCTAGCCAAATAATTCATAGACTTAAACCTCTGTTTTTCTGCAGTCCCTATGAAACAAACCTCATATTTATAATTTTCATTTCTTTTAATTGTCTTCATGTAATCAAATTGATAAGAAGAGTTATTTTGAAAAAGAATTTTTTTTGCACCTAAAGAAGGTAATTCGTACTTATCTAAATTATAAGATTTAGTAGAAACAACTAAGTCGTATTTTTTTAAATTTAAGGTGTAAAAATATGAACGATTATGTTTTGCAAACATGTCGTCTAAGGACCAGTTGATTAATTTTACATGAGGATAATTTTTTTTTATTGTTGATAGAGTACTTGGAAAAATATGATTACCTTTCACAATGAAAATTACATCATACGAAGAACTTTCAATTTTTGACAAGATATTTTGATTGGCTCCATCTTTGTCCAAAGGCATTTTTAATTTTTCAAAAATTTTCTCCATAAGGCTCCTATCATCTTGATAATGAGAAACCTCCCTTTTCCATCGATGAACCTCTTCCACTTGAGCACCCAAATCTTCAAGAGATAATTTCATTGGATGTGATGCCTTGGTCGGATAAGAGCCTGAAACAAATAATATCTTCATTAATATTTACGTCCGTGAGATAAGAATCTTATTAAATGTGATCTTGCCTTCCAAGAAATGACAGCAAGCATTGATAACAATAGAGAATGTGCAAAAATGGTAATTAATAAGTTTTCACTCACATTATAAATTGTTGTATGTAAGAGTAGCTCAAAGAAGATAACGATATAGAGAAGAGAATATTCAAAAGATTTTAGCTTCAAATAGCGATATATTTCTCTATTTATTAGCCACAAACCAAATATTAGCTCTGAAAGTATTCCAAATAAAAGCATCATTTCAAGTCCTGATATTTTGTAACCAATAAAAAGAAAAATAAAAAAGGCCATACCATGCACGGCAGATAAGTATGATAATCTTGAGAAATTATTAGTCGCCACAAGAAATATACTTCCAACATTCCACATACAATATATAACTGAATTTATAACTAGCAGAAGAAATATACTGGGGTCATAGTAATTTTCATAACCCCTTCCTATCCATAATTTCATAATTTCACCATAGAAAGATACTAAGATAAACCCAAGATAAATAAGTAGTGAAAAGGTTATATAGCTAGTTACTAAATAGATAAATCTTTCTTGAGAACCTTTTTTTTGGGCATAAGTGGCAGTTATTCTTTGCATAATTGTATGATGAATCAATATGTAAAATTGACTGAGAATATTGCTAAGGGTTCTGTTGATAGTGAAGAAAACAACTACAATTGGGTTTGCAACATATCCTAAAAATACTACTGGCAGATTTATCCTAAAGTAATCTCCCACCTGAAAGAAAAGAAATTTATAACTTCTCAAAAAATAAGGTTTAAATCTTCTTATTCTAAAATTCAATCTCAGATATAAGTTCAATATTTTTCTAATAAGAACTAAGTTTAAAAACAAACAAAATAAAGTAAAAGATAACAACCAAAAGGCTAAAAAGAATGGACTGAAATTATTTATGAGAATATAAGCCATCCCAGAATAGAGTATTAAAGTGAAGATCATTGAAAACAGAAGAGATAAGTGATATCGACCCCTAACTCTGTATACTAGATTTACATAAGAAAAAAGATTATTCGTTGCCAGATATAAGCCAAGTAATATAGTCAACCAGATAGAACTTGTACCGAAAATAATATCAATCAAAATTATAATTAAAATTTGCGATAAAGAAGCTACAAAAAATAAAAATATATTTAATGACAGCAAACTATCATAAATTTTATAGGATGCTCTTGAGCTTTGTGCAAATGCTATCTGCGTTCTATTTATCCCGTAATTATTTAATCCAGCTCCAAAAAAAGAAACAAAAGTCACAAGAGCTAAGCTTTGAAGCCAAATTGAATATAAATCATCCCCCCACTCAGAAACAAAAAGAGGGACGATTAATAAGGGAAGCAATCCTTTAACTATCTGAGAACTAAAAGCACTAAAGAAAATTTTTTTCATTTAATAGTCAATCAAGCCGGTAAACATATATTGAACGAACTCCTTGATCCATTGTATCGACAGAAATGTAGTTACCATCAAAAGACCATTTAGGATGTAAGTCACACCTACAAGCTGTAGAGTCAAATTGCTTTATGGACTTTAAATCAAGGCTGCTCAATATTTTTTTTAATGCAATATTGTATGTGATGAGTTGAGCCTTACCTTGATCAGGATAAGTATCGGTAAGAAGGATGGAAGGCCTGCTCGTGGAAAAAGATGGATGGCCGTCTCTAGACATCTTTTTATCATTTAATTTTTTTGTTTGTCCATTATTCTCATCGATAAATAAGTATGAGTCCCCTGTCAATGCGGCAGAGACATTTGTTAAACCAATTTGAGGATTAGATTTGATTACCATTCGATATAATTTTTTTGCAATAGGCAAGAGTGGAGTAATTAAACTCATATTTTTTCTAAGTCTTGCTATTGTTGAATTAGAGGAACCCCATCCAAAGATGGTCTGATTATTTTGCCAGCAAAAATGAGAGAACCGACCGGAATTATTGAGTAATCTAATATTATTACCGTCAACATCACAGCTAATTAAATGAGCAAAGATTTCACCTGAGTCTAGCCTCCATCTGTGCAGGAAAGCTATTCTGGTGCAGTCGGGGTTTGGCATTACATGCTCAACCCAGTTTGTAGATTTTTTCATTGAATTGACATTAAATTTATCTATTAATGTTTCAATATCAATTATTTTAACAGCTTCGCCAGTCTTTAAATCTAACTTCCCAATTCCATCTCCAGGTAAGATTTTTACATTTTTATTTCTTTCTTGGATGTTTGAATAAGCATATCCCCTCCTACACCAAAAATGTCTTTCAAAATCTATTGTGAAAGCAACATCACCCTTTTGACTGACACTGTAAATGGGCTCGTCATGACAAAGGCTTTCATAATTCTCAAGGTTAACTATCTTTGATATGAATTTATCGGTCTCAAAATTATTATAAATAATTTCATTATCATGATTTGGTCCGAGCCATTGAAGCATGTTAGATTGCTGCCAATTGAAAGCATGTATATTTTCGATTGGATGAAATCCATCATTTTTATTGATATCAAAAAAGCCAAGCTTCGCTTTATCTCCTATTTCAGGCAATCTATCTATAAAGTCAGTCTTTAAACAGAGAAGGATATTATTCTTTGAATTTAGAGGTGACTTATCATAATAACCAGAAAAAAAGTGACCATCGATAGGAGTTCTGTAAACTAATTTCATATTTTTGAGTCAATGATTTCAACCATATCTTTTGTATAGTTATACCAGGTAAATTGTTTAAGGATTATATGTAATTCCTCTAAAGATATTTTTGGCTCAATATTTATAAACTCATGTATAGCTTTAGCAGTACTCTCAGGATTAGGCTCACAGGTTTGTAAAAAACCTGACTGCACAAGTTCGGCTGAAGGCTCTGTTTCGCTACTCAGCAAAGTTTTAGTACCTACAACATTTGCTTCCAAGGCTGTAATCCTAAAATCAGCTCTGTCGATAGAGACAAATAAATCAGCAGAAGCGTATAAGTCCAGGAGACTCTCCTCCTTTATGAACCCTAGGAATTTGACATTAAGATTTTGAGAAAGTGTGTATTTTTCTAGCTCATTACGATATGGACCATCTCCTGCAATCCATAATATGGTGTTTTTCTCAATTTCACTATAAATCCTAAAGGCATCTACTAATTCTTTTAACCTTTTGGTTTCATCTATCCTGCAGAGAGTCAGAAGGACCTTGCTGTAATTTTTTGAAGGAAAGCTATTTGTAATCTTATGATTGAAATAAGATTCATCTAATCCCGGTATTAAAACATGAGCCTTGATACCGTAAATTAGATTTTTTTCTGTTGCAGCGTATTCAGATAATACGAAAACATTATCAGCTTTTTTGATTGATAAAATCGAAATAAGTGCCTTTATATTAATCTTGATCTTTTGATAAAAAGAAAGACTCTTTTTTGCCTCTAAAAACTCCTCTGCCCCATAATTACTTTCTGATAGTTTTTTAAAAGAATCAGAAGCAAAAATACTATATTTGTCTGTTTCATTAAATGTCATGAAAGAAGGGTGATGGATATGTAGAGAGTAAGATATACGGCTTAAAAAAGAGGCCAAATAGAAGTTGATATGACCTGAATCACAAATAAATCTCGAGGATCTATTTCTCAACAAATACAAAGTTAAAAAAAACTGCTTAAAAAGAGTAGTTTTTCCTGAGATTAATATTAAATCTTCCGCATTTACATCATAATTGAAAAAAGCATTGGTATCATAAGAAAATGTAACTATCTCAACATCGTTTCCTTGTGCCTTAAGATTACTATATACCTCGAAAAAGAGACGCTCTGCTCCTCCAGGCTGTACAAGGTTTTTGTAAAAAAGTACGTATTTTAGTTTCAATCTAAAAAGTCTTTAATATCTTCTTCAACTTATCAGTGACAGTTTTTATATCCGAATCTTCCAAGGTCATGCCCGATGGTAAATAGAAACCATATTTATAAGCGTAGTCTGTATTTGGATATTTTTCCCCTTTAAAAAGCCCTAACTTCTTTAAAGCAGGCTGAGAATGGAGTCCTCTAAAAAAAGGTCTTGTTTCTACTCCTTCCTGCATTAATATTGCTCTAGCCTCATCCGCAACCAATCCAGAATTAGGTGAAAGCTCTACCGAATACATCCAATAAACTGACTTAGCCCAATCCATTACTTTTTGGAATCGTAATCCTTTAATTTTGTCTAATTCATCTCTATAGAGTTCCCCCATTCTTATTTTAGCGTCAATTATCTCATCAACCCTTTCAACTTGAGCACAACCTATAGCAGCCTGCAAATTAGTCATTCTAAAATTATAACCTAGCTCGTCGTGTCTAAATCTTTCATCAATTGAAAAGTACAAGTTTTTATAGCTCAAGCATTTTTTATAAATATCAATATCGTCAGTTAAAACCATACCACCCTCTCCAGTGGTAATAAGTTTATTTGCGTAAAATGAAAACGTAGAGCAGTCTCCGATAGAGCCGCATTTTTTTTCCTTGTATTCTGCTCCATGAGATTCTGCAGTATCTTCCAAAATTAAAAAATTGTATTTTTTTTGTAGTTCCAAGACAGGATCCATATCTACAGGGTGTCCAAAGATGTGAACAGGCATGACGACCTTCGTTTTCTTTGATATTTTTTCCTCAATTAAATTAGGATCCATATTCCAAGTAACGGGGTCAATATCAATAAGTACTGGCTTTGCGCCAAGCCTGACTACAGCTATAGCACAAGATATTATTGTGAAAGAAGGCATGATCACCTCGTCACCCTTTTCAACTCCCAAACCATGCAATGCTGTCTCTATAGCTGCAGTTCCATTAGAAACAGAAATAGCGTACTTTTTTCCAATAAAATTTGCGAATTGTTTTTCAAATCTATCGATGTATTTACCGCCTGATGATATCCAGCCAGAATTCAAAGCATCCATTACGTATTCAAACTCTAAATCTCCGATTTTGGGTTCATTGACTGGAATCATTTTCATCTTAATTTAAATTGAGCACATTATACCTCTTTTGGATTTTCTTTCTGATATTGGAAATTGGGGTTTTTAGAGAGAACTGCAATTTATTATTGGAATATATTGATATATATTAACTTAATGATTCAAAAAAAATTCAAATCATTTATTTTTTCTCTTATCGAGAGTCTGATTAGAAATGTTTCAGGAGGTTTCGGAGAGAAAATAAGGTATTTCTGGTACAAAAGAAGATTTAGAAATTGCGGAAAGAACGTGAGGATAAAAGAATCAGTGATAATTTACAATCCTCAAAACATTGAAGTTGGAAGCAATGTTGTGATTATGGCAAATACACTCATAGATGGTCCAGAGGATAATCCAAATGAAGAAAATTTTGATAAAAATATTATAAATAAAGACTACGATCAAGACAGGATTTCTATCATTATCGAGGATGAAATTCAGATTGGCCCTTACAATCTCATCAGCGGATTAGGAGGTATAATTTTAAAGAATAGAGTCACCTTATCAGCAAGGGTATCCCTTTATTCTTCATCACACCTACCCAATGATCCTCAAGATAAATCAAAAGTAACTTCTTCCAATAATATGACTTTAAACCAGTTCGAACCTACTGTTAGATGTCCGATATTCATAGGAGAGAACACGTGGATAGGGCTGAATGTGTCGATGTTTGGGCACTCTATAGGAGAAAATTGCTTTGTAAAAACCAATTCCGTTGTAACAAACGATCTTGAGAAAAATTCTATTTACTCTGGTTCACCCGCAACCTATGTATCAAAAAGATTCGATGTAAATTAAATCTTTTCTTACTCTAGAGTAAATCTTTTATTGCCTGAACATCACTCTGTATGGACCAATGTGGAAGGAGAGATTCTGAAACTTTTAAAGACTTTTCCTTCATCTGTTCTAAATTTTTAATTAAGTAATTCAATCTGTCGACAATTTGTTCATGATTTCCTACTTCTATGATAAAACCATTTTTTTCTTCAATTACTATGTCCGGTGCATTACCCAGCATGTTGCTTGCAATAATAGGAAGTCCAAAGTTTAGTGCTTCATTAAGAGTCTTTGGTGAAGCATCGTAATCTGATAAAAGTGCATACAAATCGGAAATCATATAGTGTAGGGCTAACTCTTTCTGACCTAATAGTCCTGTAAAAATAGACTTTATTGAATAAGATTCAACCACTTTTTGCATTTCAGACCTTTCGGGGCCATCTCCACAAAATAATAAAGTAACTTTTGAGTGATCAATTTTTGAAATAGCATCAATCAAATCATAAGGCCTTTTTCTCTTAATAAATCTTGCTGCAAACAGCACTACAATTTCATCATCATTTATTCCCAGAGATCTTCTAATTTCTTTTTTATTAGCATATTCATTTTCTTTTATGTCACTAAAAAATTTGTTATCGACTGCGCACGGAAATATCTTGAGTTTGTTTTTGTCTCGCACATACTGATCTAAATAATCTTTATTTCCTTGGCAAGAATAAAAAACATAATTAAATGAGGAGAAATAAAAAGGCAAAATAATTTTTTTTAACGATGCTATCAAAAATGAAGATTCTTTTCTCGGAATAACAGCTTCGCCTCTCCATACTAATTTTATTCTCAATAATTTGCATGTGAAGAAAACCAGCCAAGATGTGAGCGTGTTATATCCATTTATAAGAACAAGGTCATACTTATGTTTAAATAACCAGGGTATTATTCCAAAATTTATTGCTCTAAAGAAATTTCTACTGTTTCGGCTAGCCAGATTCTTAAATACTTTGTAGCTATACCCCTTAGAAAGGTCGATATCCCAATTTATGACTGAGCTGCTTTGCTCATCATAAAATTCCTCAATACCAACATCAGAACCATAGAGCACGGTTAATGACACATCTTCATCGGAGTGTAATAACTTATAAATAGGAACATGATACTGGCTAGCATTGGTTGCATATATAGCAATCTCATTCTTTCTAGTTTCCATATAAATTTATTATTTAGTCAAAAAGAATCGAGTTATCTAACCTGTCATAATAACTTTGGTCCGATTGTATAAAGTCATTATAAGATTCGTAAGAATTTTTCTTGAGTAGCGCCAGTTCGTCTTTATTTTCTTCTAAATAATAAACCTTCTCTCTTATACTCTTAAAATCGTAAGGGTCTAAAACAAAACCATTTACTCCTTCTTTGATCAAAACTGATGAACCTACATTTGAAGTGCATATTACAGGAACTCCGTTTGCTAAGGCCTCTAAAACAACCATACCCCAACCTTCGTCTACAGAAGGAACACATAGGACATCAATTTCTTTATAAAAATCCTCAATTTTTTCATAACGTTTTTTAAAAACTATATTTTCTCTGCTGTTAACGATCTGAATCAATTCCTCACTACTTAAAATGCTAGAATCAGAAGCTCTTATCAGTAAAGTTACATCACTCACAGAATCATCATCAAATGCTTTCAATAGGTAATAGAGACCTTTCCGTATGATATTGTCTCCCCCAAGATACCCAATAGTGAAATTTGCACAATTCGTAATTTCTTCTGATGGAACTACTTTTCCATCAAGATTTGTTAGATAAGTCTTATGAGATAAATTTGCATACTTTTGAAAAGAACTTTTAGTATACTCGGAAGGTATAAAGATCTTATCTGCTAATTCGTATTCTACTTTCATTCTTTCTTTTATTCTGTTGTCATGTTCATAAGATAAACCAAGCTTTTTAGATTCTCTCTTCATTAAGTTTGTTTGGAATTCTATGTGCGGACAAGCACGATCAAGAATATATAATGTATTTGAGTATCTGGAACCACAAAACTTTGATACACCGGCAAATCCATAAACTATATCTGGCTTTCGCATAAATCTTGAGATAACCCAGTCAAAGAAAGAAAATTCAAGGTTATGGAGAATATTAGGGATTTTCTTACCAGTAATTTTTCGTAAAATTTGCAAAACCATTGGAACAAAGATTACTTTATCTCTTAGATCATGGGAGAAATAAAATTTTGGGGTTGAAGAGTATATTTTTACATCAAAAGATTTCTTACAAAGATATCTGGCCAACAGTTCAGCATGAAAACGACCGGGCACAATTATATTTATCTTCTTTTTATTCAATTAGATTACTTAACTGTGAATTTGTCGGCATCTCTTCCTAAATAAGGTCCTTGTTTGATTTCAAAAAACTTTGTTTTTGATTCCGCGACTATTTCATGGCCTCCCTGAAATTGTAGGAAGGCATTATTTGGTCCCAAAAATATTGTCTTCAAGAAATCATTATCTGAAGAGTATAGATGGATTTTTAATTCCCCCTCCAAAACGAAAATAAACTCTGCTGTATTTGAAATTGTGCGAGTTAAAGATTTGTGGATATGTTTTTCATAAACTTTTCTATCCATAATCGACCAAAGACCCAATTGAAATGATTCTTCTTCAGGAGTTGGAAATGAACTCTCTTCAAAGCTATCCATATCTAGAAAGATCCCTATCAGTTCATTTTTGTGATAAACCTTGTTTGTATTAGTCATTTACTAAAAGGATTAAACTTATTAAATTTCGAATCTAAATTTAAATTTTTCTTCTGAACTTCCTGAATATCATACTCCATCATCTCCGATACCAAATCTTTGAACCCATACTTTGGTTTCCATCCTAAGGTATTCTGGGCCTTTCTTGAATCTCCTATTAAGGCTTCAACTTCTGTAGGCCTATAGTAGTAAGGATCTATATTCAAAACTACATCGCCCTCTTTTAAATCATTTGCTTTTCTATCAATCCCAAAAGAATTTACTTTATCAATATCAATTTCTTGAATGGAACCAATCTCATCACTACCTTCGCCTTCGAACTGAATTCTAATTCCGACATAATTAAAACATGCGGTTAGAAAATCCCTAACGGAGTAACTTTTCCCGGTTGAAATCACATAATCTTCAGCTTGTTCTTGTTGTAATATTAACCACATAGCCTGAACATAATCTTTGGCGTGCCCCCAATCTCTTGTTGAATTAAGGTTACCCAAATAGAGTTTCTGCATGTCTCCAAATAATAAATTGGCTACCCCTCTTGTAATTTTTCTTGTAACGAAAGTTTCTCCTCTTAAAGGAGATTCATGATTGAAAAGAATACCATTACAGCAAAACATTTGATAAGCCTCTCTATAATTTACTGTAATCCAATAAGAATATAGCTTTGCTACAGCATAAGGGCTTCTAGGATAAAAAGGAGTTTTTTCTGTTTGTGGAACCTCTTGAACTTTTCCATAGAGCTCTGAGCTGGATGCTTGATATATCTTAGTCTTGTCATTCAAACCAAGAATTCTAATAGCCTCCAGAATTCTTAAAGTACCCATTGCATCGATATCTGCAGAGTACTCTGGCGTTTCAAAGGATACATGCACATGACTCATGGCTGCCAAGTTGTAGATTTCATCGGGTTTTACCTCTTGTATGAGGCGGATCAGGTTTGTTGAATCAGATAAATCGCCATGTTCAAGGAATAAATTTGCTGCTTTGTTATGAGGATCGACCAAGAAATCATCAATGCGAGAAGTATTGAAACTTGAGGACCTTCTTTTTACTCCATAAACCTCATAATCTTTAGACAATAGTAAATCAGTCAGGTAGGCACCATCTTGTCCAGTTATACCAGTTATTAAAGCTCTTTTCTTGCTCATAAATGTATTCTATTTATAGTAATCCAGATACCAATCAACAAAATGTCCTACACCTTCATCAATCGACACTTTGGGATTGTATCCAAATTCTCCAGTTAATTTTGATATATCCGCAAAAGTCATATCTACATCTCCCATTTGTTTATCGAGGAAATTTACACTTGCCCTTTTACCGAGTTTATCTTCAATTACAGCAAGAAAGTCCGTGAGTTTTTCTGGACTTCCCTTACCAATATTATAAATACTTGCATCATTAGTATTAAGTTGATTATTGCTTTCACTGAGTGCCGCTAAAAGCACTCCTGAGACTATATCATCTATATAAGTAAAGTCCCTTGAATGATTACCATTGTTGAATAAATCTATTGCCTCATCATTCAATATCTTTTTTACAAACTTAAATAAGGCCATATCCGGCCTGCCCCAAGGACCATAGACAGTAAAGAACCTCAATCCAAGAACTTTAAGGCCATATAGATGATTATAAGAATGTGCCAAAAGTTCATTAGATCTCTTTGTAGCTGCATATAAATTCAAAGGTTTATCAGCAATTTCAGATTCCTTAAACGGAGGAAATGAATCGTTCCCGTAAACCGAACTGGAAGATGCATAAATAAATTTATCAACTCCAACTTTCTTACTAACCTCAATAATATTATAAAAACCAGTAAAATTAGTTTTTACATAAATCTCAGGATTCACAATAGAATACCTTACGCCAGCTTGAGCTGCTAAGTGAATGACTATTTGAGGCTTAAAGTCATTAGTAACTTTTAACAAACTTGAATAGTCACATACATCTATATTTAAGTCTTTAAATAAAATATTCTTTCTTAAATGTTTTAGGCGGTTTTCTTTAAGCTGGACATCGTAATAATCTGTAAGATTATCTAAACCAATCACTTCTATTCCCTTATTTAAAAGAGCTCTAGCAACATGAAATCCTATAAATCCTGCAGAGCCTGTTAGGAGAACCTTCATAGAACAGAATCTCTACCAATCGAGTGATACTCCAGATGAGGTATTTCCAATTTTTTTACTTTTTGTAAGGAATAGGTATTCCTGCCATCAAATATAATAGGTTTCTTCATTTTATTGGCTATCGAGTAAAAATCTGGATTCTTGAACTCTTTCCATTCGGTAAGTATTATCAACGCATCTGATTCATATAAAGCTTCTTCAGAGCTACAAGAAAAAGTAATTTTCTGATTGTCTGGAAATAGTTTTTTAAAATTTTCCATTGCCATAGGGTCATAGGCAGAAATTTCAGCCCCACTTTCAAGTAAAAATGATACTAAATCTATGCTTGGGGCTTCTCTAATATCGTCAGTCTCAGGTTTAAAAGATAAACCCCATATACAGAATTTCTTTCCTGAAAGTTTCTTAAATCTTTTTTGAATCTTTTTTCCTAAAGTCAGTTTTTGTATTTCGTTTCTTTTTAATGTTGCATTTAGCAGATGAGGTTCGAAATCAAAATTTTTCGCTTGAGATACCAGAGAAGCTAAGTCTTTAGGGAAACATGAGCCGCCAAAACCTACACCAGGGTATATAAATTCATAGCCAATTCTAGAATCTGAGCCTAGACCAAGTCTAATTTCTTCAATATCGGCTCCAGCCAATTCTGATATTTGAGAAATTTCATTGATAAAACTTATCTTGGTTGCAAGCATGGAGTTAGCTGCATACTTTGTTAGTTCAGCTGACTTTTGCCTCATAATCATTATCTTATTATCTGTACGTATTGAGAAAGGTTCATATAATTCTGCCATTAGCTCAGCAGCTCTTTTACTGTCTGTGCCAATGATAATGCGATCCGGTCTTTTAAAATCTTCCACTGCATTACCTTCTTTAAGAAACTCAGGATTAGAAATTACATCAAACTCAATTTTTTTTTCTCTTTTTTCTAGTTCTTTCAATATTTGATTATTTACTAACTCAGCAGTACCTACTGGAACAGTGGACTTATTCACAACTACCTTATAATCTTCAATTGATTTCCCAATTAGTTCAGCAACTTGCAAAACATAAGTTAGATCTGCTGAACCATCAGGCTTTTCTGGTGTTCCAACAGCTATAAAAAGAATCTCTGACTGATCAATAATAGCATTTGGTTCATTAAGGAAGTCAATGCGGCCTGAACTTAAGTTATTTTTGAGAATCTCTTCAAGATTTTTCTCATAAATGGGGGCTTTGCCTTTTCTAAGAATATCTACTTTTTCTTTATCTACATCATAGCAAATCACTGTATTTCCAACATCTGCGAAACAACAAGCTGTCACTAGTCCTACATAACCTGTGCCAAAAACTCCAATACGCATAATTTATTTCAATAAAAGAAAATGAATTTAAATCTTATCACTTTTGCCAACAATTAAATATAATACAAATAAAGTATACAAAGCATTATTAAACCCTTTATTGTCTGACGAAAACAAAATGACCACAGAATCTCAACAAGACGGCTTTTTAGATATTATGGGTCTGGTCTCTATATTTCTTAATCAGAAAGTTGTAATAATTTCTATTGTTCTTTTGGTATCATTCGCAACCACCGTTTATTCTCTCTTAGTCGAGGAAGAATGGATTTCCTATACCACCGTAGTACCAGGTGAAAATCCGGATATTAAGTCCTCCTCCAGTGGCTTGGGCGGTTTAGCATCTTCTTTAGGCGTGGTAAATGTGACTTCAGAAGTTTCAGACATCGATAAAAATATTGCAATACTAGGATCAAGATATTTCTTAAATAAATTTATTACAGATAATGATCTTGCTAAAGTTCTCTTTAGTGAAAGATGGAATAGTGCAGATAATAAATGGATAACTTCTGAACCAAGCGAGTCAGAAATCTATGACCTTTTTTTTGGTGAATTGCTTTCAATTAACAAAGACAGGCGTACAGGCGTTATAACCATAGGAATTAAGTATAAAGATCCTTTTTTCGCAAGAGACACAGTAAATACTCTTGTAGAGGAAGTGAATGCTTATATCAGACGAGACTTAATCAATAAATCCAAAAGAAATATTGAATTTATTAATAAGAACTTAGAAGAGGCATCTCAAAAGGAGACAAGAAATAGTTTAAGTAGTCTCCTTAGATCAGAATTGAATGAATTAATGGTAGCTGAAACTCTAGACGACTTAGCGTTTAGAGTTATTGATCCTGCCTTCATACCCAAGCAACGTGCTTATCCGTCCAGAACTAGAATGGTTTTATTGGCTGCCTTCATATCATTTTTTGGTTCCTTATTTATAGCATTTTTTAGAGAAAGGAACATTCATTCCTGAGATGATTTTTATCTTTAAAATACAATAACCTAAGAATTAGAGTCTCTTCCATAAATATCACTTATCCTTTCTATATCGTCTTCGCCCAAATATGAACCCGTCTGAACCTCAATGATCTCTAAGTCGTCTTCTCCAATATTCTCCAAAGCATGAATTGTCTCGGCTGCTATATAAGTATGTTCATTTGCATTTAGATCGAACGTTTTTCCATTATTTGTTACTCGAGCAACACCGGATACGACAATCCAATGTTCTGACCTATGTCTATGTAATTGGACACTAAGTTTTGCACCAGGCTTGACAGTTATGCGCTTAACTTGATGACGATTACCCATGTCAATGGAATCATATTTTCCCCAGGGGCGGTGAACTTCTCGATGGAACTCCCATTCACTCCTAGCATGGTCAATTAATTCTTGAGTAACTAATTTAGTGCACTGAGAATCATCTTTATGGGAAACCAAAACTGCGTCTTTGGTAGAAATGATTATTAAGTCATTAACACCAATAGCTGCAACTAACTTCTCATCTGATCTTATGTAGGAGTTATTGCTTCCAAAAACCATCACATCACCTTCTACAAAATTCCCAGAAGAATCCTTATTGCTTAATTCCCATAAAGAAGCCCAAGAACCAATATCACACCAATCTGCATGCATTTGAACCACAACTGCCTTATTGGTTTTTTCCATTACTGCATAATCTATCGATTCGTTTGGACACAATGCAAACAAATCCTTGTTAGGCCTCAAATAATCAACATCTTGAGAGCACTCTGTGATGGATTTTTTGCATATGTCATAGATATCAGGTCTAAATTTCTTTAACTCTTCCAGATAAGTACTAGTCTTAAAAAGAAACATACCGCTATTCCAATAATGTTCTCCTGAGTTGAAGAACTCCTCTGCTTTCTCTGCCGAAGGTTTCTCTTTAAAACTCTTAACATAATAACCTGCATTAGTTTTTTTTCCTCGTTCGATATATCCATAACCAGTTTTTGGATCTGTAGGCTTTACTCCAAAAGTCACTAACTTCCCCTCTTCGGCAAGAGGTATTGCCTTCAATACTGTTTCAGTAAAGGCCTTTTCATTTTTAATATCATGATCTGCCGACAGAACTAATAGAAGTGAATCCTCTTTTAGGGTCATAGCGGCAAGAGCTATGGCAGGTGCAGTATTTTTTCCTTC
>MDTC01121866.1_pt1 | contig 29120 bp, 32 predicted proteins | sample 811181 | NCBI WGS metagenome assembly MDTC01 (sample SAMN05326644, study PRJNA326480) | marine metagenome | isolation source: seawater | place: Pacific Ocean: North | collected 2011 | reverse complement strand
TTGCCGGCCCGGGGGATAAGTTCCCCCAGGAGGCATAAGGCTTTGCGGCATTAAAAGCCGTTTATAAAAAGATCCGTTTTAAACTGTGGGACAGCAGTGCGGATGTCCGGGGTTTTTTATTCTGATCAGAAATCAGTCAATCGGATAAGCAGTGGTCATGTGTCGAAGCGTTGGCAGATCCTGATCCGTGCCAAAGTCCCATATGGCTTCATCCCAACCTGCAAATAATGTTTCTGATGCACAACCTGTTTCTTCAAACGTGGCATCCGCGGTGGTCGGGCATTTTAATTCATCTTCCGTTACCCCGGTGCCAATGGAAGATGTGTCAACCCCCGTACTGTCGGTCGCATAGTAAAAGCCGCTGTCATCAGAAGCCTCGGTAACGACACTGGATGCCGCGGACAGATCAGAGGTAATGTAGCAGTTGCTGATCGTATAGGCCGGCGCGCCAGTTACAGTATATGCGAAGCCTGTTGTCCCTTCACTGAGCACAGCACCGGTGGCATAGCAGTTAGTCAGGCTGGCATTATTACCCATCCATTCAAATAAAGGTGCTGCGAAGCTTGCGGTGCTGGTTACCGTACCGGTAAATGCTACCTGATCCGCTGAGGACGAATATACATAAGCCACCAGACCAGCTGAAGTCCCGTCAGTGGCATAAACAGTCGCATCAGAATAGCTATATTTCAGTTCAGAGTTAACCAGGGTAGATGAAATGCCACCAAGAGCTCCATAGCCTGAAATATCAGCCTCAGTGCCGACGTGGGATACCTGGGAATTGTCTATATTGCCAATGATACCACCGGCTTCTTCATCGACGTTTAATGCACCGCTGGTGAAGATATAGCTAACCTCTGTGTCGTAGGCATAACCGCTGAGAATACCGGTGTAGTCATCTGCATTTGTGATATCAGCGTCAACAATGGACAAACGCCGGACCACAGCAGGACCCCCCTCTGTTCCTGTCTGACCAAACAAACCGACGCGTTGCTGATTACGGTTGATATACAGATTACGGATGGTGTGATCATTACCATTAAAGGTGGCAATAAACGGCGTTGCTTCGCTGCCAACAGGCAACCAGCCCTCATTATTACCACTGCCATCGTAGTCGAAATAATCATCGGCTGAGTTGACTTCACCATCACCGTTAGTATCGAAATCCAGATCGGTTGTCAGCTCATAACCATGACATCCTTCAGCCGGGCAGCCATCAGTGTATTGGTTGCCATCATTATCTACCAGATAGGTGCCGGCCAGGTTATTACGCACCCAGTCGAGCTCTTCCAGCGAAGAAATTTCAATCAAACCGTTATCGTCACTGTCGATGTCAGCATAGCTGCGCGGCCCGACAGAATTGTCTTCAGGTTGTGTGTTGTCCGGATCAGCCGATTCTTCATTATTGGGCAGATTGTCCGTCGTGGAGGATGAACCTGAACTGCCACCACAGGCGGTCAGGGTCAGAAATACAGGAAGCAGAACGGCAGAACTCAGAATGGATTTTTTGAAATTCATATTTTTCCCAGAGAAAAAAACAACTTAAATTCATTTTCAAATTAAGCCTAGGTGATTTCTGATCACCGTCCATAAGATATTAATTTTTTTGTCATTAGTGGTTATTTTTTGAACAGTCTGCCTTTTTATCAGCTGTGAATTCCCGCATTGCGATGACCGTGGAAGTAGCAAAATTAAGCTCCTTACTTTGTCATATCCCCTCCAAGGATTTTTCCTTGTCGTATTTGCTACAGCCATTTTTCTGATACATATCTATATAAATCAATAAGTTAGCTTATGGCCCTGCGCTTGCAGCCAATATTACAAAGGCCAGAGCTGCGTCGGTTTATGTGACATCGGCTGCAGACAGCCCGGTAACTGAAAGCCCGGGTGTTTGCAGCAAATCAGACAAACAGCTGCCTGGCCGTTCAGCTGATGAGAGCAGGGGACGGGTATGAAAGCCAAAGACATCGCCGAATTAATGGATGAGCCGGCCTGCAGCCATAACAAGAAAGAAAAATCCGGTTGTGCCAAACCAAAGCCCGGATCCACTGCCGGTGGCTGTGCTTTTGATGGTGCGCAGATTGCGTTGCTGCCGATTGCGGATGTTGCTCATATCGTGCACGGGCCAATCGCCTGTGCCGGCAGCAGCTGGGATAACCGTGGTACCCGTTCCAGCGGACCGACACTGTACCGGATTGGTATGACCACTGATCTGACTGAACAGGATGTCATTATGGGGCGTGGTGAAAAACGTCTTTTTCACTCCATTAAACAGGCGGTCGAAAGCTATAACCCTCCGGCAGTGTTTGTGTATAACACCTGTGTACCAGCGCTGATCGGCGACGATGTTGACGCTGTGTGTAAAGCCGCCGAAGAACGCTGGGGTGTCCCTGTGGTGCCGGTCGATGCTGCTGGTTTTTATGGCACCAAGAACCTGGGCAACCGTATCGCCGGCGAAGCCATGGTGAAATACGTTATTGGCACTGCTGAACCACAACCGGTTGCCGAATCGGTTCAGCGGGCGGGAATTAAAGTACACGACGTGAATTTAATCGGTGAGTACAACATCGCCGGTGAGTTCTGGTATGTACTGCCGTTACTGGATGAGCTGGGCATCCGCGTGTTGTGTACGCTTTCCGGTGATGCCCGTTTTGAAGAAGTGCAGACCATGCATCGTGCGGAAGTGAACATGATGGTTTGTTCAAAAGCCATGCTCAACGTTGCCCGTAAATTACAGGAACGTTTTGGCACCCCATGGTTTGAAGGCTCTTTTTATGGCATTACCGATACCTCGCAGGCGCTGCGTGATTTTGCCCGCCTGATCGGTGATGACGATTTAACCGCACGTACCGAAGCCTTGATTGAGCGTGAAGAAAAACGCATCCGTGTCGCGCTGGAGCCGTGGCGCGCAAGGCTGCAGGACAAACGCGTTCTGCTGTATACCGGCGGTGTTAAATCCTGGTCGGTAATTTCTGCCCTGCAGGATCTGGGTATGAAAGTCGTCGCAACCGGGACCAATAAATCCACAGAAGAAGATAAGGCCCGTATCCGCGAACTGATGGGTGATGACGTCAAAATGCAGGAAGACGGCAGTCCCAAAGCTCTGCTTAACACAGTCAAAGAATATAACGCCGATATTCTGATTGCCGGTGGGCGCAATATGTATACCGCGTTAAAAGCACGTGTTCCTTTTCTCGATATTAACCAGGAGCGGGAATTTGGCTATGCCGGTTATGACGGCATGCTGGAACTGGTGCGTCAGCTGGCCCTGACCATGGAAAGCCCGGTGTGGGAACAGGTGCGTCGTCCGGCGCCCTGGGATGCTCCGGTGACAACAGCAGGCGAAGTATTAAGTGCACAGGGTTAAGGAGACGAGCATGAGCGAAACAGCCAGCCATATCATCAAGCGTAAAAAAGCCCTGTCGGTCAACCCGCTGAAAACCAGCCAGACCATTGGCGGCGCACTGGCGGTGCTCGGCGTTAACGGTGCGATGCCGCTGATGCATGGGTCGCAGGGGTGCACAGCCTTTGCCAAGGTCTTTTTCGTCCGTCATTTCCGCGAGCCGGTACCGTTGCAGACTACTGCCATGGACCAGGTCAGTTCGGTGATGGGCGCAGATGACAACATCGTCGAAGCACTGAAAACCATTGCCGAAAAAAATAATCCGTCATTGATCGGTCTGGTGACCACCGGACTGGCAGAAACTCAGGGCGCGGATATTAAACGCGCAGTAAAAGAGTTCCGTCAGAAATTTCCGCAATACGACCATGTAAAAGTATTGGCGGTTAATACACCGGATTTCTCCGGCAGTTTTGAAAGTGGCTTTGCCATTACTGTTAAAGGTCTGTTGCAGGAGCTGGTTCCGGCAAAAGATGAAACACAATCCCGGGTTGGTCTGCGCAAAAAACAGGTCAATGTACTGTGTGGCGGAAACTTATCACCAACCGATCTGGAATTCGTGGCAGAGAGTATTGAAAGCTTTGGTCTGCGGCCGCTGTTGATTCCGGATTTATCCGGATCACTGGACGGACATCTGGATGATTCACCTTTCAGTGCAGTCACTACAGGTGGTGTCTGTGTCGATGATATAGCCACAGCGCACGAAAGCATTGCCACTCTGGTGGTTGGAGAAAGTCTGACGTCTGCTGGTGAATGGCTGCACAAACACACAGCGGTTCCAGGCTATTTCTTTGGCCATTTAATGGGTCTTGAAGTGCTGGATAACTGGTTTATGACCCTGTCTGAGATCAGTGGTCAGCCAGTGCCGGCTAAATGGCAGCGCCAGCGTAAGCAGCTGCAGGATGCCATGTTGGATACACATTTTATGATTGGCATGTCACGTATCGCCATTGCTTCAGATCCTGACATGCTCGCGGGCTTTGTGCGTCTGCTGCAGGGCATGGGCGCTGACGTCGTCAGTGCAGTCGTGCCGGCGCTGGGAAGTGCATTAAAAGCGCTGGAAAATGTTGAAATTGTGGTCGGCGATCTCGAGGACCTGGAGGCCGATGCCCGTGCGCAGAATGCACAGATTCTTCTGACCAACAGCCATGGTGCGGAAACCGCAGAGCGGCTGGGTATTCCTCTGCTGCGTATCGGCTTTCCGCAATACGATCAGGTAGGCGGATTTCAGCGCCAGTGGTTTGGCTATCGGGCAACCTCTCAGGCGTTATTTGATCTGGCCAATCTGGTGCTCAGTCAGCACCACGAGCTGGAGCCTTATTACTCCGTTTACGCGCAGAAATACGATGAAAAGCATCAGCAGGTGAAAGCCAGTGCCTGGTCATAACACTGCCGGCGGGGAACAGATATGACAATTACCCGAAAGCTTCAGGTGCTCGACGACGAAGATAATTCGACGCTGTTAAAGGTGGCCTTTGCCTCCTCTGACCGGGTGACGGTTGATCAGCATTTTGGTTCAGCGTGTTCATTTGTTATTTACGGCGTAAATCCGGAACGCAGCAAGCTATTGCAGGCCAGTGAGTTCGGCGATATCGCGCTGGATGCCAATGAAGACAAGCTGGCGGAAAAACTGGACATACTCGATGGCTGTATCGCTGTCTATTGTCGCGCCTGCGGGGCGTCGGCGGTTCGGCAGTTATTAATGAAAGGCATTCAGCCAGTCAAAGTCAGTGAAGGTACAGAGATTCCGGAACTGATTGAGAGTCTGCAGCAGGAGCTGCGGGAAGGACCGTCCAGCTGGCTGGCGAAGGCCATGCAGGGATCGCGGCTCGTAGCGGGTGCGCGTTTTGATGATATGGAAGCTGAAGGCTGGAAAGAATAGCCATCAGCGTTCAGAAAACATTAATTAAAAAAGCGAGAATAACCATGACCGATGATGTTCTGGAAGCCGTTGTACAAGCCAGTGACGAGTTACTGCAAAACCCTATGATCCGCCAGATTGTTGTGCAGTTGCGGGCGATGGACAGCTATGGAACTTACGACACCTGGACCGATGACAAAGTCCTTGATCCGCTGATTCTGACTAAGGCGCGTCGCCGCGAAATTCCGGTGGTTGGTGATCCTGATGAAACCGTTATTGCACGGGTTAAGGCCTTCTACAATGCCATTGCGGTGACTATTGAAGGTCAGTGCGGACTGATGGCGGTACCTGTGATCAACCTGACCCACGAAGGTTTTGGTCGCGCCATGATCATTGTCGGCAAACTGGTGGTGCTGGATAAAACCCTGCGTGACGTACACCGTTTTGGTTTCGACTCACTGGAAAAGCTGATTGATGAAATGGAAAAACTGAGCACTAAAGCCGTTGCTTTGATTGAAGAGCATCGCGTCGTCGCTAAGTTGTAACAGACACAAACCGGATTACAGGAGACAGGTCATGACTGATGATGAACTGAAAGCACTGCGCAAAGATGCCAGCAAAAAAAAGCGTCTGGCGACAGAATGGGCTTCAAAAATTCATGATGTGGTTGAAGACACTTACTGGAGTGAATATCCGAATCTGCCGGAAATGGCAGCGCAGGCGGTAGCTGCCTGCAGCGAATGGAAAGAAGCTCAGGATAAATACGACGAAGCCGCAAAGATGACCGAAGCCTGAGCTGACCGGTGTCAGTTTGCCCGCCGGCAATATCACGGAATGATTGATGAATACTCCGGCAATGCAGGTGGGCAGGCTGACAACACAATATAACTGATAGCGGAGAGAGATCATGGGAGAAGCAATTACCGGACGCACACGGGGTGGTGCGGAGTGGACGCCTGAATTTGTAACTGAACTGGATGCCAGTACCTGCATCGGTTGCGGACGCTGTTACAAGGTTTGTCCGCGTGATGTATTTCAGTTGGTTGAACGTGGTGAAATGGTCGATGACGACGACGATTTTTACGACGACGATGATGAAATGATGGTGATGACCATTGCTAATGCAGATGACTGCATCGGCTGTGTCTCCTGTGCGCGGGTTTGTCCGAAAAACTGTCACACCCATGAAGCTTTAGCGGGGTAAGCGTTATGCCTAAGCCAGAAATTCATGTATTTGTCTGTGCCCAGCAACGTCCCGCGGGTCATCCCCGTGGCAGCTGTGGCGAAAAAGGCGCTGCATCATTGATGGATCAGTTTTCACAGAAACTGATCGCCAATAATCTGATGAATAAAGTCTCACTGGTTCCGACCGGATGTCTTGGTCCCTGCCGGGCCGGTGCTAACGTTCTGGTCTACCCGGGCGGCACCATGTACATGGATGTGAAAGCAGAAGACATCGATCAGATTATTCAGACGCATTTTATTGGTGGTGAGCCCTGGGCCGATAAAGTTGCTCCGGATGCAATCTGGCAATGATGGCCGTGGCAGCGGATACCTCCGCACTCGAAGCTGAGCGAATCAGTCGTGCCAGACAGGCTATGAAAGAGGCTTTGGCAGCGATTAATATTCAGCTGCCGGGTGTGGACAGTGATTTCACCGACACCGAATCCCGGGCAGATCCCTTTGATGGCTCGGTGACACTGTTCTGCCACTGGCGTGATAAATACGGCAACCTAACCGGCTCGCTGCAGATACATGAAAGTGGACGCATCTTTGCTGAATACGATGTGATTCAGAATCACCCGGAAAAAGCCGGCTGGTTTATTGAAGCCGTCAGTGTCTGGGGTGATGAGGATGACCTGCGCAGTGAGCTCAGATTAATTCCGCTACCTTAAGCTGCCATTATCACGGAGCGAGCGAATGACCCCGGGTCCGGAATACTACAACCGTATTTACCAGCTGATCGAAGCCAGGGCGAATATTCCTGCGCATATCTCGGATGTCCTGCTGGGGCTGGCGTGGAGCAGTGTTACGCTGCAATGTGACGACAGCCGTGCGCTCAGTACCGGGCTGGCTTTCAGTCCTGCTCAGGCACCACGTAATCTGCCCTGGCCTGGCACGCTTACGGAAAAATCGATCGCTGATATTTTAAGCTGGCTTCATGGCTGGGATAACAGTCAGCTGGTGGTGGCTCTGGCGGCGGCGAATGCGGCCATTTCTCTGAATAATCAGTTGCTGACAAAGGCCGAGCCGGTCACCTGCCACCGCCCCTTTGATATCCCGGCGAACCTGGCTGTTTTTGCCCATTTTGCTGAGCAATTGCATGGTGCGGACGTGGCCATCATCGGGCGCTATCCAGGTATCGAGTATTTCGATAAGCAGTTTTCCTATACCTGCATTGAGCGCACGCCTCAGGGGCGCGATTTACCTGATGCCGCTGCAAACTATATTCTGCCTCAGGCGGATTGGGTGTTTATCACCGCCAGCAGTCTGACCAATAAAACCCTGCCTCATCTGTTATGGCTGGCACGTAACGCTACTGTGGTGTTAATGGGCCCCAGTATGCCGTGGCTGGCCGAGTGGGCTGATTTTGGCGTGGATTATCTGGCGGGCGTGCAGGTAGAGGATCCGGCGCTGCTGCACACCATTATCAGCCAGGGTGGTGGCACTAAAATCTTTGACGCAGCTGCTCCCTATCGGGTTATCAAGCTGTAATCCCTGCTGTCGTCTGTTTGCCATTCTCCTCTTTTCTGATTTTTATGCCCTTGTCTGCCGCCCTCTGGGCCGTTGAACCTGAAGCACGCCGGGCTATGCGTTATGATAGCGGCTCAGGTTTATTCAATATAAGAGAGAGCACAGATGAAGGAATGGAACGTATACCTGTCCGGCGAAATTCACACCGACTGGCGTGAACAGATTATGGCGGGCTGCAAAGAACGTGGTCTGAATATCCACTTCACCTCCGCAGTAACCGATCATGATGCCAGCGATGCAGCAGGCGATGTTCTGGGGGCAGAAAGTAACAGTTTCTGGCGCGATCACAAATCCGCCAAAGTGAATGCCATCCGCATCCGCAATCTGATCGAACAATGCGATATTGCAGTGATCCGCTTTGGTGACAAGTACAAACAGTGGAATGCCGCCTTTGATGCTGGCCAGTGTGCGGCTTTGGGTAAATCCTACATTACCCTGCACGCTGATGACATTGTGCATCCGCTGAAAGAAGTGGATGCTGCGGCTATGGCCTGGGCGACCAGTGCAGAGCAGGTTGTTGAAATACTCAGTTATGTGGTCAGCCGCTAACGCCTGACATAGCTGCTCAGCCCGGCGCTACGACTCCACAGCCGGGCTGAATTGTCTCTGCGCTGTCTGCGTGTAAGTAACCATTGCTCTGTCTGAATTACCCCGTCCGAATTGCCCAGTACCGCTATTAGGTCGGGATAAGACTGACAGGCATGCGCTTCCCTGGTCTGTATCCTGTTATCGCTCTCTTTACAGTCTGAATTGCACATTCAGCTGTCGCTTCTTTTTTGTGTCGAATGCGACAAGTGATTACGACAATCTCCTTTGTAGCAACTGCGACAAAGCCCGCTACAACCTTTTGTGACAGTCTTATTTACGACAGCTTTTTAATGCTGATCAGGCTGGCTAAGTCTATGAATAGCCTTTCTTTTTCCTGATTTTATTGCCGTGGCACAGGGGTTGCAAAATCCCTCTCAGGCAAGACTCAACTATGGGTACGCGGCCGCAGAGCCGTACCGGCTGATGCCACAGGAGGCAGAAAATGATCACGATGACAGATAGTGCAATTTCCGCAGTACGCCGTTTTATGGATTCCACTGAAACCCCGATGGTTGGCCTGCGTATTAAGGTCGAAGGCGGCGGTTGCTCAGGTTTTCAGTACGGTATGAAACTGGAACAGGCGGTAGAGCAGGGTGATGAGCTGATCGACTTTTCTGGTCTGAAAGTGATTGTCGATGAAAACAGCGCATCGCTGTTAGACGGAGTGACCGTGGATTTTGTCGACGGTCTGGAAGGTAGCGGTTTTAAATTTGAAAACCCGAATGCCAGTAACAGCTGTGGCTGTGGCAAATCGTTCAGCTGCTGATTTTTAAAATTACACTAACAACGGGGCAATTGCACAACACGCCTCACAGCACTGAATGAGCAGGAACCAACCGGATTAGTACGAGGAGCAGAATCATGTGGGATTATTCCGAAACCGTTAAAGAACATTTTTATAACCCCAAAAACGCCGGTGCGGTTGGTGATGCCAACGCCGTGGGCGATGTGGGTTCCATCAGCTGTGGTGACGCACTGCGCCTGACATTAAAAGTAGAACCTGAAACAGAAATTATTCTGGATGCAGGTTTCCAGACCTTCGGCTGTGGTTCTGCCATTGCCTCCTCATCAGCATTGACCGAAATGGTAAAGGGCAAAACCCTGGATCAGGCACTGGAAATTTCCAACCAGGATATCGCCGACTTCCTTGACGGTCTGCCACCGGAAAAAATGCACTGCTCTGTGATGGGCCGCGAAGCCCTGCAGGCAGCGGTTGCCAATTACCGCGGTGAAGTGTGGGAAGACGATCATGAAGAAGGTGCGCTGATCTGTAAATGTTTCGCCATCGACGATGTGATGATCCGCGACACCATCCGCGCTAACAACTTAAGCACCGTTGAAGAAGTTACCAACTACACCAAAGCCGGTGGTGGCTGTTCTTCCTGTCATGAAGGCATTGAAAATATTCTCACCGAAGAGCTGGCCGCCCGCGGCGAAAGCTTTACGCCGAATGCCGTTGGCAAGAAAGAAGGCGTAGTACGTCTGAACCCGAAAAAAGAAGAAGCCGCTCCGGCTGCTGCCAAGCTTAATCCGGTACAGCGCATTCTGAAAATTCAGCAGGTGCTGGAAGGTCTGCGCCCGGCACTGCAGGCTGACGGTGGTGATGTTGAGCTGATGGATATCGAAGGCAAAAATATCTACGTGAAACTGGTTGGTGCCTGTAATGGCTGTCAGATGGCTGCCATGACCTTAGGTGGTGTACAGCAGAAACTCATCGAAGAACTTGGCGAGTTTGTGAAAGTTATTCCACACACCGAACGTCCGGTTGAAATTGCAGGAGCGTAATCATGGCTGATATCTATCTCGATAATAACGCGACCACTATGTGCGATCCTGAAGTTGTTCAGGAGCTGATGCCGTTTTTCTCTGAGCAGTTCGGTAACCCGTCTTCGCTGCATAACTTCGGCAATAAAGTGGGCTTCGCCATTAAAAAAGCGCGCCAGTCTGTGCAGAACATTCTTGGTGCTGAGCACGACTCAGAAATTATTTTCACTTCCTGTGGTTCTGAATCCGATTCCACTGCAATTCTGTCTGCTCTGAAAGCGCAGCCGGAACGCAAAGAAATCATCACTACCGTGGTTGAGCACCCGGCGGTTCTGAATCTGTGTGAATTCCTCGAAACCGAAGGCTACACCGTGCACAAATTAAAAGTGGATGGTAAAGGCAACCTGGATCTGGATGAATACGCCAGTCTGCTGACCGATAACGTTGCTGTGGTTTCCGTGATGTGGGCCAACAACGAAACCGGCACTATTTTCCCGGTACTGGAAATGGCTGAGATGGCCGATTCCAAAGGCATTATGTTCCATACCGATGCCGTGCAGGCGGTGGGTAAAATTCCGATGAACCTGGCCGACAGCAAAATTCACATGTTGTCGATTTCCGGCCACAAACTGCATGCACCAAAAGGTGTGGGGGTGCTGTATCTGCGTCGTGGTGTACGTTTCCGTCCGCTGCTGCGTGGTGGTCACCAGGAACGTGGTCGTCGTGCCGGTACTGAAAATACCACAGGTATTGTTGGTCTGGGTAAAGCCTGCGAGCTGGCCATGGAACACATGGAATATGAAAACACCGAAGTTGCAAAACTGCGTGACCGTCTGCAGGAAGGCATTCTGGCTGCGGTTCCACACTCGTTTGTGACCGGTAATCCGGATAACCGTTTACCCAATACCGTGAATATCGCCTTTGAATACATTGAAGGTGAAGCCATTCTGCTGCTGATGAATAAGCAGGGTATTGCGGCGTCTTCCGGTTCTGCCTGTACCTCAGGTTCGCTGGAACCGTCGCACGTGATGCGTGCCATGGGCATTCCTTACACCGCAGCTCACGGCACCGTGCGATTCTCTCTTTCGCGTTACAACACGCCGGAAGAAATTGAACGCGTGATTGAAGCGGTACCGCCTATCGTAGCGCAACTGCGTAAGCTCTCTCCTTACTGGGGAGAAAACGGTCCGGTGGAAAATCCGGAAGAAGCGTTCGCTCCGGTTTACGCCTGATTATTCATGGACGGGAATATCGACATGACGACTCATCAATCTGCTGCTCAACCTGTCGTTGTTATTAACGACACGACTTTGCGCGATGGCGAACAAAGCGCAGGTGTGGCCTTTACTGCTGACGAAAAGCTGGCCATTGCCAGTGGTCTGGCAGCCATGGGCGTGCAGGAGCTGGAGATCGGTATTCCCGCCATGGGCGAAGAAGAACGCGAAGTGATGCAGGCGATTGCTGCACTGCGACTGCCATCACGCTTAATGGCCTGGTGCCGGATGAATGAACAGGATTTAGCTGCCGTGGCAGGTCTGGATGTGGATCTGGTGGATTTATCCATTCCTTCTTCCGATCAGCAGATCGCCGGCAAGCTGGGTCAGGACCGTCGCTGGGTATTGGCTCAGGTTGAGCGCATGGTCAGCCGCGGTGTGGACGCCGGTTTTGAAATCTGTGTCGGCATGGAAGATTCTTCCCGCGCTGACACGGATTTCCTCAGGCAGCTTGCGCAAACCGCACAGCAGGCAGGTGCGCGCCGTATCCGTTTTGCCGATACCGTCGGCATTATGGAACCCTTCAGCCTGCTGGACAAAATCCGCAGTCTGCGCAGCGCCTGTGATCTGGAAATTGAAATGCACGCCCATGACGATTACGGCCTGGCAACTGCCAATACGCTGGCTGCTGTTCTCGGTGGTGCGACTCATATTAACACCACCGTCAATGGCCTTGGCGAACGGGCCGGTAATGCACCTCTGGAAGAGTGTGTGCTGGCGCTGAAAAATCTGCACGGCATTGATTGTGGGGTTGATACACAACAGATGGCAGCTATTTCAGCACTGGTGGCACAGGCCTCCGGACGGGATGTGAGCTGGAATAAAAGCATTGTTGGTGAAGGTGTCTTTACCCATGAAGCGGGTATTCATGTGGATGGCCTGATTAAGGATCAGCGTAATTATCAGGGCCTCGATCCGCTGCAGCTTGGGCGGCATCACCAGCTGGTGCTGGGCAAACATTCCGGCAGCCAGGGGCTGATCCGTGCATATCAGGATGTGGGCATTGAGTTGCTGAGCTGGCAGGTGCCTCTGCTGCTGCAACAGGTCAGAACTCTGGTGACGAGCATTAAACGTGCACCGCTGGCGAGTGAATTAATGGACTTATACATGGCACTGGATGCGCGTATTGGCGCACCGGCGATGGCCGCAGGACAGGAGGCGGAAATATGTCAGCTTCATCCGATTGCCAGCTGAAAAAATCATTGTGGCAACAGCTGCGTGAAGACATTGCCAGCGTTTTTGAACGGGACCCGGCGGCACGCACAACCTTCGAAGTTCTGACCACGTATCCGGGCGTTCATGCACTGATATTTCACCGTATCAGTCATCGACTGTGGAAACGTAACTGGCGCTATGCGGCACGCTTTCTGTCGTTTCTGGGACGTCTTCTGAGCAATGTGGATATTCACCCCGGAGCGACCATTGGTGAACGATTTTTTATTGACCATGGTGCCGGTGTCGTAATTGGTGAAACGGCCGTCGTGGGTAACGATGTGACGCTTTATCACGGTGTTACTCTGGGTGGTACCAGTTGGAAAAAAGGCAAGCGTCACCCGACGCTGAGCGATGGTGTCATGGTTGGCGCCGGTGCAAAAATTCTTGGCAATATCACTGTAGGTAAGCATTCCCGCGTTGGGGCCAATTCAGTGGTGGTCGAAAATGTACCGGAAAGCTGCACCGTTGTTGGCATACCGGGCAAGGTGGTGAAACTGCGCGAAGCCGGAGAACTGAATCCTTACGGCATCGACCTGGATCATCACCTGATACCTGACCCTGTGGGAAAGGCAATCAGCTGTCTGCTCAGCCGCATTGACATACTGGAAGCAAAACTTGACCGCCGCAGTGCTGAAGAACGCTACGCCGATTGTGAAGTCAGCAACGACGTATGTGAAAAGGACTGCCCAGGCGGCAAAGTTATCCGTGAAAAAGAAGCCGTGGGCAGCTAACAGCAGGAGATCATTATGGATTTGCAGGACTTTCAGGGGCAATTGATGTACTTCGATGAGCCGTTACCCGACGGCGTGGAAGATTTATTGAATCAGGCATCCGAAGCTTATGGCGATGGTAATGCAGAATGGTACCTGACTCAGGCGTACAGCATTGCGCCAGCCAATATGACCGTACTGGTGGCCATGTACCGTTTTTATTATTACCAGCACCGACTGCCGGAAGCGATCGATGTTGCCTTCCAGGTGATGCGTGGCGTAGCGCCTACCATTGGTTTTCCGGACAACTGGGAAAAACTGAAATTTGAGCATCTCGCTTACGGCGTGATGGAGTCCTTTACCCGCGTACGTTTTTATCTGCTGGCATTAAAGGGCGCTGCATATATGAATCTGCGCATTGGCAATATTGCCGAAGGCGTACGCATGCTGAATAAAGTAGTGGAAAACGACAGCAACGACCGCCTGGGCGCCAAAGCGCTGCTGCAGTCCATGGGGCCTGCAGTGGTCGGTGGTACCGCTGCAGGACAGGATTACTACGATCAAAAAGAAAATGCTGTGTGCTGAGACACCGGCTCAAACCCGACCGTGAAGGAGAGCAGTATGGAACTTGATGATGATCTGACTCTGGAAGACGCACTGGATGAGCTGTCCTCTGCCGAAGACTTTCTCGAATATTTCGGAATTCCTTTTGACTCCAAAGTGGTGCAGATAAACCGCCTGCATATTATGCAGCGCTACCACGATTATCTGAGCAAAAGCGAAGATGCGCTGGAAGATCACCTCGGCAACGATACGGCACTGAAACAGGTTTATAAAACCCTGCTGGAGCGTGCATATCTGGACTTTGTTGATTCCGATGCGCTGACGGAAAAAGTGTTCAAGGTTTTTCATATGCATGAACCACAGAGCACATTTGTACCGATTGAAAATCTGCTGGGTTAATTCCAGGCCTGCTTACTGAAGTACAGAGGTTTGCCATGAAACCAGATTATGAATACGGCGACGAAGTACGCCTTATCCGTAATATCCGTAATGACGGAACCTATCCCGGCGCTGAACTCGGCGAACTGCTGATGAAGCGGGGTGCGGTTGGCTGCGTTTATGACGTGGGAACCTATCTGCAGGACCAGCTGATTTATCGCGTGCATTTTCTCGATGAAGGCGTAACCGTAGGATGCCGCACAGAAGAATTGTTGCCGGCAGATGCTCCCTGGATTCCGAATCAGTTTGAATTCCGCGAAGTGGTGTTGTCCACCGTTGCCATGCGCAGTGGCGGCGAGCAGGTGGTCGCTCCCGGTGATGTAGGTGAAGTGGTGAAAGTCATCCGCGAAGACGATCAGATTCTGTATCACGCACGTTTTAATGGTTACACCTTTATGGTCCCTGAAGCGGCTCTGGAAGCTGCGCCGGAAGGTACCAAACGTGCGGCTCCGGTACTGGTAAATGGTCTGCATGCAGGAGGTAAGGTATGAGTGCTGTAGCCCGGAAAAACATCGAACAATGGGCGGATTACCGCACCCTGCGTATCGCTGGTGAACAGTTCGGCAAGGCACCGGCAGAACTCAGTGCGGCAGAACGTCAGCAGCTGGAAAATATCGCTGCTAATGAGCGGGAAATTGAAGCATTGGTGCTCAACAGCGAAGAAGCCCGTCATGTCAGCGTGCCGGATTCCCAGGTTGAGGAAGCACTGAAACAGATTCGTCAGCGTTATGAAAACGACGATCAGTTTGCTGAAGCCTTGGCCTACAACGGTCTGGATGAAAATGACGTACGCGACGGCCTGTTACAGGAATTACGGGTAGAGGCAGTGATGGATCTGATTGCCAGCCGCGCAGTCCGGGTCGATGAAACCGAAGCGACCATGTATTACTACCTGCACCAGGACAGCTTCACCAAACCAGAAACCCGCAGTGCACGTCATATCCTGATTACGGTGAACGAAGACTACGCCGAAAATCAGCGTGACGTTGCTCATCAGCGTCTGCTCACCATCGCAGACCGTATTGCCAAAACCCCTCACCGTTTTGCTGAGCAGGCGCAGAAACATTCGGAATGTCCGAGCGGACTGAATGGCGGCGTATTAGGCGAACTGAAAGCCGGTGTGCTGTTTCCGCAGCTCGACAGTGCTTTGTTTGACATGGCAGAGGGTGAAATCCGCGGCCCGATCGAGAGTGAAATCGGCTGGCATCTGCTGTTATGTGAACAGATTGACCGCGAACGTATCATGCCCCTCGACGAAGTTCTTCCGCGCCTGCTGGAAGAATTACAGCACCGTCAGAATAAACGCGAACAGAGACTCTGGCTGAAACGCCGCGCCGAAGCCGTTGCCTGAGTAACCGTTTCTCTGACCAACTGCCTCGCTGAGCAGCCGCTTTGCTTAGCAGCACTAAACGCCGGTTCCTGACGGGGCGTTCTCGTTCAGTCAGCATTGGCAGACAGGGATAAAAGGAGAAGAAGATGACCGGAACTGACAGCAGTAATCCAACCTGTTCTTTTTGCGGAATTGAGAAAACCCCCCAGACGCCATTAATCGCCGGCAATGACGGCCACATCTGTGAACAGTGCGTAAAACTGGCCTATCAGGTGGTCAGCAGCTGGGGCCGCCGGGGCACCCAGACCGAGCCTGAATTAAAAACCCCGCTGGCCATTAAGGAATTTCTGGATCAGTACATTATTGGTCAGAACGAAGCGAAAAAGACGCTCTCAGTGGCTGTCTATAACCACTATCTGCGGCTGAAATTCCAGGATAAAAAAGGCGATGCCACATTACCTGTGGGCGGCGCTCTGTCTGATATTGTTGAGCTGGAAAAATCCAACATCATCATGGCGGGTCCATCCGGTACCGGTAAAACCCTGCTGGTGAAAACCCTCGCCAAGATCATTGGTGTACCCTTTGTGATTGGTGATGCCACCACACTCACTCAGGCCGGTTATGTTGGTGAGGACGTTGACTCGCTGCTGAAGCGCTTGCTCGAAGCAGCCGAAGGCGATGTTCAGGCAGCACAATGGGGCATAGTGTATATCGACGAAATCGATAAAATTGCCAGCCGCGGCAGCGGTGGTGCCAATATGCGTGACGTGTCCGGTGAAGGCGTACAGCAGGCGCTGCTGAAAATGGTGGAAGGCAGCGAAGTTAAAGTGTCCAAGTCCGGCCGCCGTGAAGGTGGTGAAGAAGTGACACTGAGCACGCAGAATATTCTGTTTATTGTCGGTGGTGCGTTCCCGGGGCTGACCGGCCTTATCAGCAAACGCCTGGCGCCACCGAAAACCGGCATAGGCTTCAGTGCGCCGATTGAAACGGAATCTGAAATCAGCAACGAACAATTACTGGCGGCACTGCAGCCGGACGATCTGCTGCAGTTCGGTCTGATTCCGGAATTTATTGGTCGTTTCCCGATCATTACTTTCCTGCAGGATCTGGATGTTGATAGTCTGAAACGCATTCTGCAGGAACCGCGTAATGCACTGACAAAACAGTATAAGCAGCTGTTTAATTTCCAGAATGTGGATCTGGATTTCACCGATGATGCACTGACTTTTATCGCCAAAGAAGCGGTTAAGCGCGGCACCGGTGCGCGGGGTCTGCGCGGCATGATGGAATCCATGCTGTTATCCACTATGTTCGATCTGCCTTCACGTCCGGAGCTGCAGCGTTGTGTTGTGGAAGTGAGTGGTGAGGAAGAGTCGGAACAGCTTAAAGTCCGTGAAGAATTTGCCGATGGTGCTGTGCGTGAAGAGGTTCTGCCGACCCCTGCGGTGGTCAGTGCAACGGCCGCAGCGACGGAAGATAAAGTGGAAGGTAAAGCCGCTGGCTGATGTCTGACGTCGATATCAGTGGTACAGAAAGCGCCCATCGGGCGCTTTTTTTCTTAAAATTCACAGAACGAATTTAATAAGCCATCGGTCCGGCTGGCCTGAACAGCAGGCAAAAAAAGGCGCAGTCAGGTTTCGGGCTGACTGCGCAAGGCACAGAAGGAAAATTGCTCAGACGATCAGGGGTGACCGTCTGAGCAGGTACGACTTACAGTGGTAAACCAAATTCCGGCGCAATCTGGTTTAACCAGGCATCCAGGCGGGCTTCTGTCTGGCCGGACTGGTTATCCAGATCCAGTGCCAGACCGACGAATTTGCCGGCATCGTTTACCGCATTGGAGCTTTCAAATTCAAAGCCTTCGGTGGAGCTTTCGCCGATCACTTTAGCGCCACGTTCGGTGAAGAATTCGTGCAGCTCACCTAAAGCATCAAGAAATTCGTCCGGATAGCCTACCTGATCACCAAGACCAAAGATGGCGATGGTTTTGCCAGCAAAGCTCATATCTTCGATTTTAGGCAGGAATTCTTCCCAGCTTTCGGCATCACAGTCGGAAGACAGGCCAGGCAGTTCGCCTTCGCCCAGGGTTGGAGTACCCAGCAGCAGAAAATCAAACGCAGCGAATTCTTCAGGCTCTGCACGGTTTACGTTCAGAGGAGAAGCCATCAGTTCATCATCGCTGAATTTCTTCTTAATCATTTTGGCAACCTTGCGGGTTTTGCCGGTGTTACTGCCAAAAAACAGCCCGATTTTAGCCATAGTCTTTCTCCATCAGTGGATTCAGGATCAGCGCTGAGCGCTGCTCACGGTTGCTTTACATTGCATTGCTTAGTATCTGAATTGCAGAAGATATGCCACGGACTGGATTGTTTAAGTTGTTGATATTTAAGAAGAATAAAATTTGATCTGTATCAGTTGTCAGGAAGGTGACAGGACACGGAATGTCGCTGCCGACGCTTTGTTGTTTTTCATACAAAATGAAAAAAATAGTTTCCGGGCCGAAAAACAGAGCGGATATTTTGTCGGCTTTACGCCACGTTTGAGAGGTGGATTACGCTGAAAAGAATAAATTCCTTTAACGTCACGACAAGGTCTTACGGCAGAAATAACGACGGTACTTTATGGGTCTGACGGGACGATGCGGATCTGAATGTGGATTTGGGTTTGAGTGCAGAGCCCGGGAGTGAAACCGACGGTTAAGCTGGTTTTTCAGGAAAGCCAGTGCAGAAAAGCCAGCCGAACGCTTAAATCCCATGACTTAATGCCCGGCGCTGGCCAGCAGCCGGTCGGCGAATTCTGTGATCTGTGCATGCAGGGTAATTTTATCCTGCCAGTGCTGAGGTATAGCGTCGATACCATAGTATGCGCCGGCCAGCTGACCACAGACCGCGGCGGTGGTATCGGCATCATCGCCCAGGTTGGCGGCGGCAAGAACCGCGTCGGCGTAATTATCGTGCTGGTGAAAGCACCACATGGCAGCTTCCAGACTTTCAATCACATAGCCGCTGCCACGCAGTTCCTGGCGCTGCTTATTCAGGTATGAGCCCTGGTGAATTTTACTCAGCTTGCGTGTTTCAGGGGTATAAGCAGCACTTTGTAATGCCTGTTTGTCTGCTCCACTGAATATTTCAGCCAATTGCCAGGCCATATAGCGACAGGCATCCAGACACTCAGCGGCAGCGTGGGTGGTACGTGAGCTTTCAACTGCAAAGTGCAGGGCGGCTTCGTTGTCGGGGAAAAAGAACATAACCACCGGCGCCAGGCGCATTATCGAACCATTGCCGGCAGACATGGGGTGAGTGGAACCCGCAAAGGGATCACCATGGGTGAGGTATTCCTGCAGTGCGGTGCGGGTTGCCTGGCCAATATCAAAGCACTGTCCGGTGCTGCTCAGATGACCTTCCTGCCACCATTTTACGTAGCGTTGCATTTGATCTTCGGCATCAAACGCCTGTTTTTCCAGCAGGGATTCGGCCAGGCACAGAGCCATGGAAGTGTCGTCCGTCCATTGACCGGCCTGCAGTTTGAACGGGCCGCCCCCTGTGATATCCGTGATGGGTTCAAAACTGCCCGGTAGTCTGAATTCAAGCGTGGTGCCCAGCGCATCGCCGCAGGCCAGACCCAGCAGCGCACCACGGTATCTCTGTTGCAGAGTGAGCATCGGCAGACTCCCTGTTTGTATTCTGTTGCGATACTTGTACGACACGGATCAATAACAATATAAAGCTTAAGGATTTAGTATGTGCCTGTCCGTTTATCCATCCAACGCTAAGTGGCGGCTTTGCTGACTGTGAATACTGAGTTAATGCAATATCCTGCACTGCCTGCGCATGCCATGCTGACTCTGAACCGCTGCAATTTACCAGCGGTCGTACTCGGCAGCGTGGCATTTCAGCTGGCGCCACAGCCGTTATGGCTGGATGGTGTGATGGAATTGCATCGGGCGTTTTTTCAGAGCCTGCATGCGTTTGATAAAGCAGAGAGCCGGGCGTCCTGTTTCCGTGACTATATGAGTTCCTGCTTTCTGCTCGATCATCTTGATCAGGCCGGGCTGAATCATCAGGGTAATGTGTGTCGCCCTAAAGCGGATTTCCTGCGTACGCTGCGCGGCTGGATGTTTGATGCTGACAGTCAGGAAGCAGCAGTATTAAAAGGTTGGGCAGAATCCCGCTTTGGCTTATTGCCGCGCTACCATCAGGGGCCGCTTGGCGATTATCACAGTGAATCCTGGCTGAGGTTTCAGGCATTGCGTGCCCGTGGTCTTTACAACACCAATGCGCTGGAGGCACAGCTGGATGTGCTTTATGCCTGGTGTCAGTATGAATTAAAGCGGCGTTTTCCCGGGCAGTCGCACTGGACTCTTTTCCGCGGCATAAACCATTGGCAGCAGCATGATGTTATGCCGCCTGAGATCACGGCTGAAAACAGCCGCGACAGACAACAGGCGCTGGTGTTGCTGAATAATCTTAATTCCTTCAGCAGTGAAAAAGACTACGCCGATGCCTTCGGTGATCAGTTGATTAAAGTGGATGTGCCACTGGTGAAGTTATTGTATTTCCCCGGCTTATTGCCCGGAGTCTTGCCCGGTGAGCAGGAATATCTGGTGATTGGCGGGCTGTATCAGGTGACGCTGTTAAGGGGTTAAAGGGCAGGCTGTGTAAGACCGACAGAAGGAAGAAATAAGAGTGGGAAGAGATAAGAGATCAGTCTTCCTTCTTTTTTGTTTCTTTCAGAAATTCCAGCCCTTTGGCACGCTGCGCCATCAGAATCGAGATTTTCTCCTGCAATTCTTTTGCTTCCAGATCGCTGCTGCATTCCTTAAGGCGCTGTTCCAGCTCATGTTGTTTGTCGCGGATTTTCTTTAGCGCCGCTTTGGTGTCTTTACGGCGGATTCTTTTATCGCGTTGCTGCGGATCAAACAGGTTGTTCAGTTTTTTAATCAGTTTCGTAAACTTCATAACTTCTCCTCCCTGTCTGATGAATGGCTGCCTGCAGAAGCTTTTGTGTCAGGTCCAGAATCCTGCAGCAGTGTCTGATTGATCGCAGACAGATCTTCGCTTTCCAGTGTCAGTGTTTCCGGATGTTGCGTCTGTGGCTGCTGTTCGTCAATAAACAGATAACGGGCAGCTTCCAGTAATGAATGACAGACGCGCATGGCGTAGCCTTTATCATTCATCAGTGACGTTGCCATTTCTGCACTGATTTTACGTGAGCGGATCAGATTTTCTGTGAGGCTGTCGGAATCTTCCGACTGACGCTGGCGGATCAGCATCTGATGATCCAGTGCCAGACGGCTTTCCAGCGGGTCGTCGAGGTCGCGGATATTGGCAATGGCGCGTAAGGTTTCAGCAATGGCTTCACGCAGTTGCTGATAAGCATTTCCCATGTCTTTGTTCTGACCGTGCAGATAGTGGGTCATATTGCGCTGCAGGTGCTTGGTGGCCTTGATGGCTTCAACAAGATGATAATCCGCCGCGCGCAGTTCACGCAGTTGTTCATCATAGCGCCCGCTGGTGTGCTCACGGGCGCTGGAAATATAGCTGATAATGGCGGAATAAATGCCTTTGATGTCCTGCTCGTAGCTTTGCTGCAGTTCATCGGCGGTGGTGTCTTTGTGATGCTCTCTGAGCAGCGCAACAGCCTGACCACGGCGGAATTCTTCATCATCCCAGCCCAGACCGCGCACAATCAGGTCCGCCGTTACCGAGTAGAGGTGAATGCTTTCCTGACGGGTGACCGTTACCGCCGCCACCGGCGTAGACATGGCGGCGTCGGTCAGAAACTGCGGTTGACGATAATCACGGACTTTTTGCGGCAGGCGTTTGTTCAGCCAGGTTTCCAGTCTGCTCAAATTCGGCACCATGATCAGGACACCGAGCAGGTTAAACAGGGTATGGAACAGCGCCAGTTTAAGCGTGTAGTTATCCGGGGCGATGTGCAGCAGGTCAGCTAAGCCATCGACCAGCAGTATCAGTACCGGCATCAGCAACAGCGCTACGGCACCGGTAACCAGATTGAACAGCAGGTGGCCCAGGGCCAGTTGCTTACCGGCAATGCTCGCTCCGAGACTGCCGATGACAGCGGTCACTGTGGTACCGACGTTGGCACCGATGGCCAGCGCCAGGGCATCACTGTAGCCCACGTGGCCGGCGGCCAGTGCAGTCAGTGTCAGAACCAGAGTGGCGTGGCTGGATTGCATAATGACGGTAGCAACCGCGCCGAACAGGGTATAGATGCCCAATGAGATAATGCCGTCAGAGGTAAAGCGGCTGAGATCGAGACCGGATTGCAGGCCGGCAAAGCCGTCCTTCATATAATCAATACCGAGGAACAGAAAACCGACGCCGGCGAGAATATGGCCAATTCCTGCACGGGTCTGATTGGGCTGAAATAACAGCATCACCCCGAATACCAGCATGGGCATGGCCAGCTGCGACAGTTTGATCGACAGACCAAAGCCGGCGATCAGCCAGGCGCCGGTTGTGGTACCCAGATTGGCGCCAAAGATAACCCCAAGCCCGGCGCTCAGGTTCATCAGTCCGGCGGATAAAAAGGAGATAGTAAGAACCGACACCAGCGAGCTGGATTGCATCAGAGTGGTGGCGACCACACCGAACCCCAGTGCGCGTGCCGTGGTGCTGGTGGACTGTTTCAGGACGCGCTCGATAACACCGCCGGTAAAGGACTGAAAGCCGCGCTCCAGCGACAGCATGCCGAACAGGAAGATGGCAACCCCGGCAGCAATCTGCTGAAACTGGGGGCTGCTCCAGAAGCCGGCAGCCAGCAACAGCATAATGACAGGCAGTAACAGACGCTTCAGTAATTCCAAGGGTAACTCCGGCAATCGACAACTCTGTTGAGTATATCTCTGCTGCTGGCATAACGCTCTGCAATGTCGGGGTTACTGTCGTCGGTTTCAGACCTGAAAGCGATCTGAGTGGTAATCCTGATTGCAGTCAGTTGAAAAGTTATCCCAAGAATGGCTGCTCACGGTAAAGTTATTAACAGAGTCCTGTGAGTATCCTGAATAAAACCTGAGGGTAATCTCTGAATAAAGTACATTTTTGTCGGTTTTATGACCAGGCGAATTGATTGGTTTTTTTTAAGTTATTGATTTTTAAAGGTTAATTTATTTTTCAGGGTGGTTGGAAATAAATTGGAGCATTTGTACCACTCCCTGCAGGAAATATTGCAAAAAGGTAAAAAACAACCCTTGTTTTTACTTTGTAAACGGCTTATATGGCGCTTCTGTTACGCTTTATTCACAGATTCTGTGGATAAGTTTGAGCATAAGTTGATGAAAAATCCCCTTGTCCCTCGGGGTATGTAACAGGGGGTTGGATTGTTCAAAAAGTGATCAGTCGGGTTTTGCCAACAGGTAAAGAAAAGCCCACCGCAGAGGTGGGCTTCAGAGTGCCGGGCTGTACGCGCATGACCCGGACAGTCGATCAGAGTGCGGCTTTCAGCGGCTCGTGCTGTTCGGCTTCCAGACGAGGACCGAACTGGCTGACAACCTGTGCCGATGCTGCCGAAGCCAGACGGCCGGCAGCGGCAAAGTCATGGCCATGGGTAATGGCATAGAGGAATGCGCCGGCAAACATATCGCCTGCGCCATTGGTATCCACTGCCTTAACCGGATTCGGCGCAATCTTATGCAGGGTCTCACCATCAAAGGCCACTGCGCCTTCACCGCCCAGCGTAATGGCGAAGGTTCTGGCGTATTGCTTCAGTGATTCGATGGCGTCATCCAGGTGGTCTGTATCTGCCAGCAGTTTGGCTTCCTGTTCGTTGCAGAACAGCAGGTCAACGCCATCGCCCAGCATTTCCAACAGGCCGTCTTTAAAGAACTGCACCATGGCCGGGTCAGAGAAGGTCATGGCGACTTTCACGTTATGTTTATGCGCCAGCTCACGCACTTTAATGGCAGCACTGCGGGACGTGTCAGAGGTCACCAGATAGCCTTCGATGTATACATATTCTGAAGCCGCCAGAGCGTCCTCGTGAATGTGTTTCTCTTCCAGATTGCTGGTGATGCCCAGGTAGGTGTTCATGGTGCGTTCGGCATCCGGCGTCACCATCACCAGACATTTACCGGTAACGCCTTCATCACGGGCGCCATCCATATTGGTGTCGACACCGGCAGCTTTTAAATCGGCAACGTAGAAATCGCCGGTTTCGTCACTGGCAACGTTACATGTGTAAAAGGTTTTCGCGCCGAAATAGCTGGCACCAATAATGGTATTCGCGGCACTGCCACCACAGGCGCGTTTTTTCAGGCCGTAACCGGAGTTCAGGGTGTCCAGCATTGAGGCCAGCTGCTGTTCGTCGATCAGGGTCATCATGCCTTTTTCGATACCGGCTTTAGTAAAGAAGGCGTCATCGATTTCAAATTCCTGGTCGACCAGGGCATTACCAATGCCGTAGATGTGGTAACTCATTCGGGTGTCTCCGTGTTCTGTGTCGCGATTTGTTGCGCGGAGTGTAGCGGATCGGCGCGGTTTTTTCAGGCGCTACTGTCAGAGCGGCGGCAGCGGGGTTATGATTCGCCCATGAATCATCAGGCACGCTCCAACAGTTCAGAACGCAATAAGGTTACGCGCTTTATCAGCCGTCATAACCGCGTGCGTCATGCCGTCTATCAGACGGATCGTAAGATTCTCCGTTCTGTGCTGCGCTCCGGTCTGCTGTTGCTGTCGTTTGCGCTGCTGCATGTGGTGGCCATGATGTGGCTCGAAGGCATGGAAATGTGGCCGGCGGTCTGGCTGACCCTGACCACACTGACGACGGTTGGCTACGGCGACTATTCAGCTGAAACTCAGGCCGGGCAGATTGCTACTGCGGTACTGATGTTCATCTGTGGCATCACTCTGATGACTTTCTTAATCAGCGACTATGTGGATTTTCGCATCGCGCGTCGTGAACGTATCCGCACCGGACACTGGGACTGGAATATGGCCGAACACATACTCATCATCAATTCACCCAAATATAACGGCGAAGCGTATTTTCTGCGCATGATCAGCCAGATCCGGGAAAGCGAAGAGTATCGTGATACACCGATTCAGCTGCTCAACGAAGAGTTTGCTGATGGCCTGCCAGAGAGTCTGCGGGCACTGGGGGTTGTGCATACCACCGGCTCGGCCAGTCGTCCGCAGGATCTGGAGCGCGCCGGAGCTGAGCGGGCCAGTCATATCGTGGTACTGGCCCGGGACGAATATTCCGCCGACAGCGACAGCTATACCTTTGATATTGCTTACCGCCTGTATAAGCAGCAGCTTGGTCACATCACTATTGTTGAGTGTGTGGAAGACGAAAACCGTCAGCGTCTGAAAGATCTGCAGATTAAAACGGTATTGCGGCCGATCCGCTCTTACCCGGAAATTATCGTGCGTGCCATGGTTGCGCCGGGGGTTGAGCTGATCATCGAAGATATGTTCACCCATGCAGATGATCATCCGGTGCGTTTCCCTGTATGGCTGGAAGGTGAGCGCTGGGCCGACGTCGTCAACGCCATTATTCAGGCTAATCTGGGGACGCCGCTGGCGTACGTCACCAAAGACGGCGAAGTGATTACGCACCCGGACGGTAACCATAATGTGCATGCACAGTCGCTGATTATTCTGGTGCACACTGAAAAAACACCGACCATTCGTGATGTGCAGCGGGCGGTGGAGGTGCATTTCAATATCCATGCCGCTAAGCTGGACTGACCTGGTCGAAATCTGGTCAGTTCTTTATTCAGGCAGTAAGGCTGGTACCTGTATGCGTCCTTCTTCCGGCATGACCGGGTTAGTGCTGATCTCCCTTATGATTGTTGTCGCCGGGATGAACAGCGTCACAGACATGATGAGCGGTGCCGGTGACCGGCACACCGCCGATTGTGAGTACTGCGCCATCAATGAGCGCCCGGTCTGGGTGCCGCCGGCAGGGCTCTCGTTACCTGCATTGCTGCTTGATCTTACCCCGCAGTCCCTGATGCTTCTGCTTACGCCGTCGCTTTACAGCGATTCTGAAGCATCGTCCGCCCAGGCTTCCTGACAGGCATAGATCCTGAACACCTCGAGCATGGCCTGAGTGAAAGGCGTGCTGAACGATCTTCTCAACATAGTAATATCCTCCTGCCCATCTTCTTATAGTTATAGTGGATTAGCTGTCAGAAACTAATTGAATCTCACTATGCATACGATAGGTCACTGACGTTGATCTTACCGCCAGTGGGTTACAGGCCCGGTCCTGTGCTTAGTCCTGTGCTTAATTGCCGCGCAGATGCTGCAGCGGGGCGGATCATGTATATTGCCCCGGCGGAGGAGCGACATGCTGAATAAAATTCTGACGGTGCTGGCGGATGGCCAGTTTCATTCTGGTGAAGAGCTGGGAGAGGCGCTTGGTGTCAGCCGGGCAGCGGTATGGAAGCAGATGAAAAAGCTCGATGAGCTGGATATTCCGTATTCGTCGGTGAAAGGACGTGGCTACCGCTTGCAGGACGGCATTGAACTGCTCGATCAGCAGCGTATTCAGCAGGCGCTGACTCAACGTCTGGATATTCTCGACATCCTGCTGGATGTGAACTCCACCAATACCTATCTGTTTGAGCGTGCCGGTGATCACATGGGCAAGCGCTACGCAGTGCTGGCCGAAAAACAACTCGGTGGGCGCGGCCGGCGTGGCCGTCGCTGGGTGAGTCCATTCGGGAAAAATATTTATTTGTCGCTGCTGGCGTCGTTCAGTGGTGGCATCGCTTCGCTGGAAGGTCTCAGTCTGATGACAGCTATTGCCGTTGAGCGCGCGCTGGTCAGGCTGGGCATCGAAGGCATAGGTTTGAAATGGCCGAATGATGTCTATGCCAATGGCAAAAAACTGGCCGGCATTCTGCTTGAAGTCACTGGCGAGTATTCCAGTCATTGTCAGGTGGTGATCGGCATTGGCCTTAATTTATCGCTGAGTGAACAGGATGCCGCGGAAATCGAACAGCCATGGGCGGAACTTAAATCCCTGAAGCCCGATCTTTCCCGTAATCAGGTTGCCGCAGCGGTCCTCGACGAACTGCTGAAAGTCGTCGATGAATTTCAGCGTGAAGGCTTTGCACCGTATCAGCAATATTGGGCAGAGCGTGACATATTTATGGGGCGTGAAGTGCGGATTATTGCACCGGGTCATGAAACACCCGGCGTTGTTAAAGGCGTTAACCGTAAAGGCGAACTGATGCTGCGTACGGAAAAGGGAATTGAGATCATTAATGCCGGAGAAATCAGTGTCCGTGCTGCTGATTGATCTGGGCAACACCCGGCTGAAATGGCAACTGCGTAACGCCAGCCGGATTGCTGCCAATGGTGTGTCCGCCTATGACGACGGGCTCACGGAAAATCTCCCGGATGCTGATAAAGTGCTGGTGGCGTCGGTACGCGAGCGTGCGGATATTAAAAGCGCCCTTGAATACCGTTATGGCAAACGGCTGCACTGGTTAGGTGAAACGCCAGCGCAGGTGACTCTGATTGCACACTGCTACAGTCAGCCTTCGCGTTTAGGTGTGGATCGCTGGCTGGCTATGCTCGGTGCCCGGCAACATAAGCAAGGTGCGTTGCTTGTTGTGGATGCCGGAACGGCGCTGACGGCGGATCTGTTATCGGCTGAGGACCGGCATGAGGGTGGTTTTATTGTTCCCGGGCTGGCATTGTCAGCCCAGGCATTATTTAACAGTACTGACCGGGTGAAATCGTATCTGGATGAGCAGGGCGGGATTAACACCGGGCCTGGCACCAGTACCGTGGCCTGCGTGGTGCAGGGCGCAAGACGGCAGCAGCTGAGTTTTGTGCACTCTCTGCTGGTGGATTTTCCCGCCCATGAGTTAATGATTACTGGTGGCGATGGTCAGTGGTTAAGCACTGAATTAAAGCTGAATTTTTATTCTGATCTTGTATTTGATGGTATGGACTCCTTATGCGCTGGATCTTTTTTACCCTGGTAGCCGGAAACCTGCTTCTGCTGGTGGTGTTCTGGCAGAAACAGAATCAACCGCTGGCGGATATGCCGGTAGCAGAAATACAGAATAAAGGCCGGACTCTGTTGCTGGTCAGTGAAAGTGACGGTGTGCTGAAGCCTGTGGTGCAGAAAACTGCCAGCAGAAACACGCCAGACCAGCTGTGTTACGCCGCCGGTCCATACAGTGACGAACTGGATGCAAAACATCTGTTGGCGCGGGTAGCGGCTGTTGGACTCAATGGCCATATTAAAACGCTTGAAGTCACCACGGATAATCCGGCGGAATATTGGGTGCACGTGCCACCACGCTCGGGGCGCGAAGAAGCGTTACGCACACTTAAAGAATTGCAGCGCCGCAACATCGACAGCTACATCATCACTCAGGGCGACCTGGCGGAAGGTGTGTCGCTGGGGCTGTTCCGCAAGAAAGAGTCGGCAGAAAGTGTGCGTGATAAAGTTGCGCAATACGATATTCCGGTTGATATCCGCGTAGTGAATGAGTCATCCCGGGAGTACTGGGTAGAGGTAAAAGAAGTCTCTCAACTCAATGAACGCATGCGCGAGCGCATCCAGGCTGGCGACGATCAGATCAGCTGGGAAATGGCTGAATGTGAGTAAAGCCGCCGCTGCGGGCGGGGTTATTGCAGGGATTTCTGCAAGTAAATCGTAAGTTAATAATAAATAAGCAAAAAAAGTGTTGACAGTATCCGGCTCTGTGAACATAATGCGCGCCAATTCGGTGGGGTTCCCGAGCGGCCAAAGGGATCAGACTGTAAATCTGACGCGAAAGCTTCGCTGGTTCGAATCCAGCCCCCACCACCACTTTTGACAGCCTCCGGGTTGCAGGAGCCAGCGGTTAGCTGAGTGGCCATAATCGTCCCGGCAGCCTCTGACGGTCAGCGGGTATGGTACAATGGTAGAACCTCAGCCTTCCAAGCTGATGATGCGGGTTCGATTCCCGCTACCCGCTCCAATATTCAGCTGATATAGCTCAGGCGGTAGAGCGCATCCTTGGTAAGGATGAGGTCCCCAGTTCGATTCTGGGTATCAGCACCATTATTAAAGTAAAAGGTAGGCCACGGGTCTGCCTTTTTGTGTATGTAGCACAAAAAATTTTGTAACCACTCAACTGAAAAGAGACAGGGTCATGGCAAAGGAAACGTTTGAACGTTCCAAACCCCACGTAAACGTGGGTACTATCGGTCACGTTGACCACGGTAAAACCACTCTGACTGCGGCACTGACC
>MDTC01078843.1_pt1 | contig 29130 bp, 34 predicted proteins | sample 811181 | NCBI WGS metagenome assembly MDTC01 (sample SAMN05326644, study PRJNA326480) | marine metagenome | isolation source: seawater | place: Pacific Ocean: North | collected 2011 | reverse complement strand
CGCATCTGTACCGAGTTTTAGATTTTTGCCTGTTTAGGCAAATGAAAGCAGACCCCGGCCGTCCTTAATTTGGAGCCAATTGTATCCGACCGCGTACACGTCCATGCGCCACTCCGGGGTGGTGTCGGTGGCTGCCGTGATATCGACATTGCACGACAACTTCGCGTGTGAGACCTTACTGAAGTTAACACTGCCGGACGGATTCGCGCCCTCGGGGTGGATGCAGAACGGATACACGTAGACGTTCTTAGCACCAAGGAGCTCGTGGCGGTGGGACTGCAGCTCCGCGCGCGCAGCAGTGTCGGTGGCCTCGGTGCTCTGATGCTGCTCGAGCAACTCCTCGGAGTGGTCAGACGACGAGAACAGCTGCGGCAACACACGGTACTTGAGGTAGTGGTTGTCGAGCTTGTTTGCCGTGAGACCCGGGTGACGCTCCTGCCCGTTGAGAGTCAGCGAGATGGAGTTCAGCTTCAGGTTGTCCTTCGCCGTAGTCGCGTTGCCCGCTTCGTGATCAAGCGTGGGCACACGACCGTCGCCGTAGTACTGGAAGTAGCCCTTCTCGGCCGCAACGGCCGTGGCCGCCTCATCCGCCTGATCGATGTGGTCCGTCTTACGGAAGGTGATCACGAGGAAGGAAACCGGGTGCAGGAACGACAGATCGACCTGCCAGTTGAAGTCGGTCTTTTCGCCAATCGACTTGGTGAAGTTGAGGTTCTTCCACTGACGCATCAGGCGCACGTGCTCCTTGTTCATCTGGAGCGCAGCCTCAGGGCCGGTCAGGTGAACATAGGTGCAGCGCAGCTTGATGTCCGTAACGAACTCTCCGTTGGTTGCGACCGTCGGCTTCGTGATCGCGAGGGTGGAGGCGTTGTCGTCGTGGTTGAAGGCGCGGAGGTGCGCGAGCGGGCGGAACTTAATCTCGAGCACGACGTCGTTACACCCAGCAATAGCCCCGAGCGGGAAATACTGGGACGGGTGCTTGGAGAAGAAGAGACCAAGGGGCACAATCAACTTGTGACCGGTACCGCGCACTACGGTATCGCCGTCGTCGTGCGCCGTGGCGCAGATAAGCCGCGAAAAGCCACGGTCACCCTGGAGGGTGCCGCCAACGCCAACGTTTCCGCCACGACCCGCATGCATGATGGCGTTACCCTTCTGTGCAGCCGTAATGGCGCCCTCGAGATGCACATTAGTAGAAGCGGGCTTGCAGTCGCGCATGATAGTGTGCCAGCCAAGCTTGTCCTTGCCCTCGCGCATGAGCTCATTGATCAGATCAAGCTGCTCACCAGTGATCTCCTCGATGAGGTTGCTACCGATGGTCATCGTGATCTTCTCAATCATCGCGAACCCGAGCTTGTTCACCCAGTACCACGCCGACGCTGCATTGTCAGTTGCGCTAGAGCCATAGGCGCCACCACCGTCAGACTTATTAACGGTTGCGAGGAGATCCACGTGCCCAAGGAGGTCGGCTGCCTTCGGGATAACGAACCGGGCAGTAGAGCCGAGCTTGGCGGTGGACACCGGGTCGACGTCCCGGTACTCAAGCTGAAAGTTCGTAGTACAAGTATACCCAGTGTTCGTAAAGTAACTGCGATCAGAACAGAACAGCAACTGGTCCTGGGGACCTTGATTCAGGTACATCTGCACCGGCATTTATTAACCCTAATTCAGAAAGTTACTTAATGTGCTGGAACTCCGGGGCCTTACTATTCACGGTGCTCGCCAGTCGCTGGTCGTTCAGAGCCCGGCTCCTTGCCTGACTCTTGATCGATTTGCTGATTAGCAGTATTTCCTCCACTGTTGGATTGGATATGGATAGCCCAATCCGATTGTCCTCGCCCACTGTCTGCCACGCCGGCTCCGTGTGGATGTCGCTTGCCACCCCCCTCCCGAATGCATCCACGTGCTTGTGGTGCATCTCCATTCCGTAGAGTTTCTCGGCTTGTTTGTATGGGACGGGTGGTCGGCTCCACTCCGCCGCCCCGATCGCTGCCATCACACTTCCCGCCATCAAAATCGCCATATCTCTCCATGTAGTTGGAAAGTTGAGACTCAAGGTCTTTAACATACCCCCCTGTGTGAGCAAGAACATCATTAAGGGCCGTGTTCCTTTGTGAGAGTTCCTCACACTGATCATTCAACCTATCGTAACGCTCTGCGAGTGCCATCACATGTTCTTGTTCGAGTCGTCGTTCCCATAACCACTTCTGATGCCGTCTGTCTGGTGTCCGTGATGGAAGATGTTTTACGGGCGGCCCAATGCTTCTGGCAAGCTCTTCCTGAAACATGTCGAGCGGGCGGTCGTGCTGTCGGGCCTCCCATCGCTCCATTGGTGTTCGCATATCGGCAACCCGTCTCATGTGTTCTTGTACCTAGAAAAATGCGGCTCACAGGGGCGGTTCCCCGCGACGCCTTTGTACCTGCGGAGCATCCTGATTATCAGCTTTCCGTTTGCGACTTCTTAGCTCCCCCTGCGACATTGGAGCTTGTCCCGGTGCATACCTCTTGCCCTGCGTCGTCCCCTCCCTTAGCTCATCAGTAGAGTCCTCAGCTCTTCTTTTGCGAGCCATCCTCTGCGCGTACTCGGCCTCCGCCGCGTCAGCCGCCGCCTCCGCCTCCTTCTTGGCCGCCTCTGCCGCCGCCAACTCCCGCGCCGCCGCGACCCGTGCCTTGGCACCACGCGAACGCGCGGATGCTTGCAGCCGCACCGCCGCCGCAAGACGCGCGCGCGCCGCCTCTTCCGCCCTCACCGCCGCTTGCAGTGCCGCCCCCAAATCCTGGCCGATTGAGGTGGCCTCGGGGGCATCATAGTCTCCCCATTCATCGTCATCCTCCTCCTTCTCCGTCTCCTCCGCCTCCTCCATCTCCACCTCCGTCTCCGGCGCCTGCTCCTCCTCTGCCACCGCCCCCGCCGCCGCCGCGGCCCGTGCCCTGGCGCCACGCGCGGCTGCTTGCAGCCGCACCGCCGCCTGATCGCTGCGGCCTCCGCCGCGGCCCCAGTACGACTCTGCATCTGCCATAGGGGACGGAGGGGGGGCTGCACCCGCGCCGCCTTCAAACACGCCCGAGCCATCGTCAACACCCGCGCCCGCTGCCGCCCCCGCGCCCGCTGCCGCCGCACCCGTGTCGTCATCGACCGCCATGGGCATGGGACGAAGCGGGGTGCCCGGTCCATCGGGTGTGTTGAAGCTGTCGTCGTTCCCATCAAACCGCGTAACCCACCCACCCGGGGCCCGACCGGCATGGGGGCGTCCGTCCCATCCATGCTTCTTCGGAACGACGGCGTATGGCTCGATGTAATTCTCTTCTCGCTCAGCACCGGTGGGCGGCTGCCTAGGGTCATGCCACCCACCGTCGCTCGTCGCATAGAATCTATCACGAGCCCATTCCATCTGGGGGCCGTAATACGGGTTTCCACTACCTTCTATTGGTGGCACTGAGGGGTAAGGCGTCCCGTCCGGCTGTTGGCTCATGCCACCCTCCCACCGAACCCCACGCTGATCCATGAATTCTTTCGTATTTTCAGTTGGCTGGTTGTCAAAAGCGGCCGACCTGATGCCCATCTCTCCGCTATTGTAACGTGACTCAAGAATGGGGACGTTTTGGACACCTGCCCTGTTGTGGTTAATATCAGGAACAACCACGTCGCTCGACGGCATACCCTTGACCCAGTGCTTGAAGTAGAGCCATGCCTGGTCAAGGTTCTGCGGGCCAAACTCCGCAAGGATGTTGAGATACTCCTCCGCCTTCGAGGACGTTTCGGCCTGATCTCGGAGATATTCCCTCACACCCTTTAGGTGCGTCAACTGCTTCGTGCCCCAAGGAGTGTGGTACCAGTTATGCTTGGTGTCTCCAATTGAGGCTCCAACTCGTGCATCTTTGTCGTTTCTCACAGTAAAGACACGCCGCGTCTTACCATCACCATTAACGTAATGCGTGCCCCCCTTCTTATTAGCTTTATGCTTACCCTCTAACCACAGATTAAACTCGTGTTTCAGCTGCTCTTCCGCTTCCTGTCGGTAATTCCTGGAGATTTTGTCCAGGTATACCTGCTCAGCAGCTGAGCCCGGCGGCAGTGTAGGTTGATGTCTATTTAGTTGATGCGGACCATGGGCTGGATCATAGGCTGCGCTATACTTATCTGACGGACCAGCCAGGTTCCTTCCTCCAATATGGAGACGATTCTTAAGGTACTCGGCCTCATATCTCGGCCAGGATTTGGTACCTCCGTCCTGTATCGGATCTCCGCGTGTGCCTCCTAAGTGTACTGGTAGTTGCCTTCCACTCGACCATTTAAAAGGCATCTATGTAACCACCCAGAAAATTCCAACGCATCGAATAAAGAATGCAGCGTTCTGCTGAATGGTTTGCGGAGCGAGTCCGTAAGATTACGGCCTCCAATCTGGGCGCATGCCTGGGTTTAGTCAGTTACACTTCACGCATTGAGGCGTACAACCGAGCGATGGGTGCTTCACCCATTTCCGAGATAAACACCCCAGAGAAAAAGAACGAGGCCTGTGAATACGGCATCGCCAATGAGCCCCATGCAATTGCAGAGTATGAACGCGTCACTGGCAATCGGGTTGACGAAGCACGCTTTGTGCCACATCCAACTATCAAATGGATCGGTGCTAGCCCCGATGGTTATGTCGGTGACATGGGCATGCTCGAGGTCAAGTGTCCGTGGTTCTACAAGATTCCGCACGCGAAGGTGCCAATGCATTACTATTTACAGATGAATTGCCAGCTCGAATGCACGGGGCGCAAATGGTGCGACTTCGTTAGCTGGACCCCCCAACAGGGAATGAACATTTACAGAGTGCTGCCAGACCCAACTCTTTTCAACTGGCTAAAGACAAACTACCTAGACGACATGCACAAGGCAATGGAAGACAATGTCGGTAACTTCCCGACATTTAAAAGTGGCACAGCCAATGTGATTAAATGCCGCATCAAAGAGTCTATGGACACGCATATAGTTGGGTACCAACGCACCATTCTAAGCATGTGGAAGGTGCCACCACCCGAGAAGGACCCATTTGCCGAGCTCGAATGTGAATCTTCTAATGCGTCATATGACTATGGCACAAATGAGGACGGATCAGTGCCCACCATGGGCGGCGCGCAAACGTCCCCTTACAAACGACAAGCCATCGGACTACTTTAGTGCGTCTATGAGGTCGGATTACAAGCCTAGCGAGCCGGTCTTGTCAATCAAACCAATTGGTTATAACGGGGTTTGTATGCAGGGCAATAAGGTGACACTTGGCAAGGAATGGAGTGTAAACAACAACACACCGGTCGTTCCCGCCACCGAAACGGTTTTGGGTGGATTGTCTAAGAACGCATCGAGTGCTGCCGTTACACGTAAAATTGTACCCACTGACGAGGGTCCAATTTCAGTGGCAACTATTTCTGAACCACTGGACAGGGTAGTCACTTCTAGTGATATATCGACAGTTATTCAACTGGACTCTCGCAGACTTAGGTACCAACCAAACCTCGAGCTGTAGTGATGTTCTCGCGTCGTGTTTTCCTACCGCTTTCTCAGTTCGACCAAAGTGAGGTCCGCACGACCATCGGCACTGACCGCAAGGGCGCCGTGACCATAAACCTGGGTTATGGCACTGACATGAAATCGGTGGCATTGGTCACTCCGGCGGCAATGACGCATTGGCCACGCTGCAATGGGGAGGGTAATTACGGGACAACTTGGGGACCAACCGATCCAACGAAGGCCAAGTTTAGTGTGGATCTGGCTGACACTCCGTGGGGCACAGATGAAACCGTCAACCCGCACTTTCAGGGGTTGGCAGATGTCCTTACCGCTATAGACGACAAGGTGTTGGCCTTTGTTCACGCCAACCAGCTGAAGATCCTCGGGCGCAAATCACTATCACTCGAGGAGGTGAAGATGCTACAGATTCGCACAGTGCGGCCTCGTTACAACAAAGATACCGGTGCGCTAACGGGCCACACCGTCAACCTCTCCTCACCGTGCTTCCAATGGGACGGCATGGGTGGCAAGTATAAGGCGAAGGTCAATGTGTGTGACTACAAGGGCGACTCGCTTAATGAAGGTGTCGTCTCGCCGGGTGATATCGTGGCAGTCACTATGTATGCCAAGCAGGTCTACACCGGTGTCGGTGGTGACAAGTTTGGCATCCAATGGGCATTTGAAGACGTGTCCATCATCTGTCAGCGCGCCAAGGTGATTGGGCCAATGATGCAGTCGGCATTTTCGACACAGACCTACGACTTTGCCCACGAGTACGAGCACCCGGAATCTGCATCTGTGCCGGACATTGACATGTCGGAGCAGTTCAACAACTGATCTTTTCTAAGATAATCTCTAGATGCCTCAAAGACAGCCTGTAGATGTGAAACGAAAGACGGCGCTGAAGCCCGCTCATGAAACCAACGAAGCTGTTACTAGTGAGGGTGGTAAGGGGAAGGAGTACGGTAAGGGGGCGACGATGCCTGTGTTAGCCGCGGATAAATACGCAGAGGTAAACCTTCCGAACCTACCACAGTTTGACCCCCTTAGCGAGACCGGCGGTTTCAAACTTGATTCGACGGTGGTGGCCGTGGGTAAGCGAAGAACGGGGAAAAGTTGGATCTTTCGTAACATTCTCTACCTAATGAAGGATCAGATCCCAGCTGGCATTTGCATTAGCCAGACCGATGAATTAAACAAATTTTGGAGGCAATATATGCCTAAGAAGTACATATTCAATAAGTATGCGCCCGAAATACTTGATGCGGTCTTCCTTCGTCAGAAGAAGATCCTAAACAACCCCGAACTAACACAGAAGCAGAAGGACAAGCAGGCACCGTTCTTTGTCATCCTTGATGATGTTATTTCGGACCCTGCGTTTCAGCGTAATGAGCCCCAGATTAAGGAATTGTTTGTAGCTGGGCGTCATTATAAACTTTTTGTTTTAATCACGACGCAGTATGCAAAGGCAATTACCCCGACGCTTCGTGGTAATACCGACTTTCTATTTATCCTCAAGACGGTACAACAACGTCAACGTGAGGCCCTTTGGGAAGACTTTGCAGACTTCCTAACAAAGGATGCGTTTAGTCACATGATTGATGCATACACCGAAGACAATGAGACCTTGGTTATTAATACAACCCCGGATACTAAGGTTTCCCCGACCGAGATGATGTCGTGGTGGAAAGCGGTTGATCCGGGTCCGTTTAAAATTGGGTCGAAAGCATATTGGGAAAGTGCCTTCTCGGGCAACCAGGGAAACCCACCACCGCCAAGCACCGGTAATACGTCTTACATGTCTGCAACACAGCTTGCAAGTGTTGACTCAATGATACCCGAATGGGCAAAGGCTATGAGTGGCGCGTAATTTCTGAGCCAGCCTACAATATGGATCCTTATGGCAACGTGATTGCGACTCCCCTTAGCACTCAGGTTTCAAAGGCAGTGTACCTCTCTGTTCTACACGGAGCCGTAGCACTGGCTCTCGGGGCGGTGATTGAATCCGCGATGCCTCCGCCGCCCACCTCGGAAACTGGGCACGACCTCGGTACCCTTTGCTTTGAGACATCCGTACAGCTTGGATTGAACGGAGTAGCCGTTGGTCTCGCTTCGAGATTTGTAGCAGATGACTCGGACCCGACTGCTGGGATCCCTTTCGGTTGTGCTCTTCTAGCCGCACAGCCTGGTCTTGATCGTCGCTTGGTGCGTCTAGCATCGGAGCTACGCGCAACCCTTCGGAACATGGCGCGGCGGCATAAGAGTCGAGCAGCGCTCGCTTGATTCTTGCGATGTCTTGCGCTTCCAGGCGTACTGCAAAGGGCGCTGCGGGTTGTAACGGTTTGAATTCCCATCCCACACTTTCAACCATTGGCCTCCACATGTCATCGAGTGCCTTAAGCTTTTGCTTAGATTTGATGAGGGGGAAGAACATAGAAAACTGAGGGCACCCGATCTCCTGGAAGAGCCTACAAAACACGTAGTTGTAGTTAAGGAAGTTCTTACGGCCTTTGATTTTGAAGTTAGCGAACGGTTGTTGCAGCGCATTGAACATCGAGTCAAGCTGCTGCAGAATGATAGACCCCGGTATCGGTGGTGTTATACTGGTTACTCGCCAAATGATCTGCAACCACTTTTCGATGTAGATCTGGAGATTCAGAGATCTGAGTACCGCTCTGATTGAGTCCTTGTTAATGACACTGTAGGTGCCGTCTGTGAGCTTCGTAGCGATCTGAATAAATTGATCATTCGGAATAGTGCTCTCGTTGAGAAGGAGTTGGGACACCCGCTCGTGAAAGTGGTGAACGCGTTTGTAATTCGAAGCTTTTCGAGGTATATGCGCAGCTGATTGATGACTGCTGACATCGAGCCCTGGTTGTACCACACCGCAACTAGAACATACACGAAGAGTGCTTGTCTGTGCGTCCACGCCGCTAGTAAAATATACTCCACCACAACTAACGCAGTTATTAGGAGTAGCAACTGGACGCTGCGTCTCCAGATATTCATCAAGAGCCGCGAAGGCCAAGTCGATCTCCTCTTGGCGCGTGAGGTGCGGTTGATCTCCGAAGACGCGTTCCATGCCATCTTCTGTCGTTTTGTCCGTGCTCTCAGAAAAAGAAAAGTCTTCAGTGATGCTTCCAAAGTCATGGAGTGCCCGCACGTGCAAGCCGGTATTGCAGTCATACTGCCACTGGTGTGCGCGACTTCTCTGGAGGGCTGATGCGTCAAAGGTGCGAGATGGCCCCATTGATTGGTACTTCTGCGATCCCAGTTGTGCGCAGCACTGGGCTAACCACCGGAAGGACGCAACAATGAAGAAGATGCTCGCGCTGCCACCAATTGATCGTTTCGAAGCCCTAGATGAATGGTTATCTGGCGATTTAACTCTAGAACTACGAACAGTTCCAGAAGTTTCCGATGTGATAGAGAAATGGCGCCAGATCCCTTCATCCAGGGCCTTACAACCGCGTCCCTCGCATACGCGACGTACCTCACGGCGAAGTGTCCTTGCCGTAGGCTACTGAGTTGTCACCTTAACGAGTTTGCTGCTTCGATGGGATTGGCAATCTTTCTAGTGCTCAGAGAAAACAAGAACAATGGATTCTGACGACAGCGGCTTTAATAGGCGGGCACGTGACCAACTGCAAGCCAAAATAAGGGTGGAGTTTGAATTGGCTAAAAGAGAGTTAAATCAATTAACTGCTCTACAAAGGGACATTTTCTGGTACAACTTTGAGAAAGTCAGTTCTGGGTGGAAACAACCCTGGCGCGAAACAAACTCACACGCACAGCTTAAACTTCATGGATACCGGGTCACAGAACATATCAAGCACGGTCGCCGCAGCTGTCTTATGGAATTTCCAGTGTGGTGGGCGGGGCCGGTTTCAGTCGCCCCTCCCTGCCCGCCCTCCCTCCTCGACCGTGACATCCGTGACGCGGAAGAGGGGGTACGATTCCTCGAGGAGCGACTCAATGACGCTCACCTCTACGCCCCGGGTGGATCTAAATACGAAGAACTCCGAAAGCTCACCTGCGTCGGCAGGCAAATTTCCAAGCAATGATGCAGGCATGGAGTTGGAGTCTTCATCCGAATCTGATGCCGAATTGTGTGAGGAGGAGTTTAGCGACAACGAGGATCTGATCGAGGCTGTGCTTGACCGCGACGGCGACGAGAGCGGGCTGATATACCACGTGTCTTTGGTGGGCAAGTTTAATACATGCTGGATGTCTCGGTCTGATATCTGGGACGATGACAAGAACTCTCGCAAAATCGAGGCCTACGACGCCAAGAATCCGGTTAATTGGGACGACGCCTGTTACTACTGTAAATGTAGCTTTCTAGGGCCCGACCAGGGCGAAGGCTGTGAAGAATGCGTCTGTGATATCTGTGGGGAGCGTGCGCGTCACTACAACGGGGTTAACTACGGCTGTCCGGTGCACGCAGTGATTTAATGTTTTTCTTAGGCTCAAGTAACATGCCGAAGAACACCGATGGTGAGCTTAGACCCAAGCGACGGTACTCCGGACCACCTAAGGGAAGCGAAGAGGCAAAGGAGCGAATGGCAAAGGTCCGTGCAGCCCAGTGGGCAAAGAACGGACTTGTTTACGGACCTGGGGAGCAGAGTGCTACCCCCGCTACCCAACCTTCCAACGGCATATCGTACAACTACAATGGACACTCAGCGGCTTCTTTCGGTGCTCAAAGTTATCCACAGTGAACTTGAGTCTCTTTCGACACGTGTTAAGGACATTGAAGACGTCTGCAAGGAGATAAAGGAGGAGATGTCCATAGAGTTTGAACCCGACGACTCAGATGACTCTGGAGAGGAGGGTGGTGATAGTGACACCGAGAGTCAGGCCAGCAATCAATCCGCCCCGGCGAGTTTCCAATATTAGTTTAGTATGGACAACTACCTCTTCTACGTGCTTGCTGCGGATGTCGTTATTACTTCAGCCTTCCTCATTTCGCGGTGTCTTTTGCCATGCAAAGTGCGTTGGAGGGGGGCCAGCGGAAGTTCGCTGCTTGTCGTAACCGACAGACATAATCTAAAGACCGAGTAATATGAAGATTGTTCACCCCCTGTTTTTTAATGCACCGATGGCATCGATTGCACTCTTCGCAATTCTGCTGATTGTTCAACAACGGCATTACGTGTTGGAATACAACCAACAGCAACGGATTAATAAAGAAAAGCTCAAGGAGGCCGTGGCGCTGATGAATTTTTAGGCCTTGATCAAGCCACCCCTTTTGTCTGGTACATCGGTGCTGGGTAGCGGTGCCGGAGTTGTGTCGTTTGCGGGGTTAGTTTTCGGTGCAGCATCTACATGAAGTTTGTTCACTGTGTTGTGAAGACGGGACTTCCAAGACTTCCGATGTTTTCCGTGTGGGTGATTACGGGTAGATTTGGATTTGCTCAAAGCTAGTTTCTCTTCATCTAAGTGTGTCTCGTCTACACCGGTTGATTTTTTCCGGTTTTCCCACATATAGATAGCCCCAGCGGTTGTTACCAAAGACACGAGTGCTGCCATTTTTAGTCACACATCAGAAGTTCTAATGGTGGTATAGAAATGCTCCGTGGTAAACTCGTGAGAAAGCTTCATGTACGGATGGACCGGACTGGTTCGGGCGCCAGTGACACATTTCTACCAACCATCGTCCGTCTTCAGTCTGATGGGTGTGAGCGTATATCTGAAATTACTCTTGATGCCATATCAATTCGTGCTAAACAATCCTCCGACGATGTTGGTGACAGCGCCGCAATCCAAAGTCTCATCCTCGCCGCCGCCGTCGCAGCAGACACAGGAAGTGCAGTTTCAGTCGCAGTCCAAATGGATGATACCACCGTCGCTCAGAGTGCGGACAGCAGTATCATACCGCATAAGAACAGCACTGACCTCAACGGTCCTACCGACTGGTTCACTGGCAAAGATTTGAATCTGGCTGCTAGTGGCCTTGCAAACGACCAGAAGGTGTTCTTCACGAACCCACCTGGTGGTTTGCTAGCTCAACAGAACAACAACGTGGGTACAAGGAATCCACCCTACTGGTACGTCAAGAACCTACAGGCAGATACCGGTCTGAGCATCACTGGCCATGCGGATCACAACAGTAAGTTCCAGCTCTCATGGGACAACAGCACCATTTGGGCAGGAGAAAACGGCTCGTTTGGGGACAGGGCCAACAACGAAAGCGTGCGGCCCCTTGTCGACCACTTCCAGGCTACTGCTCACGGCTTCGATAACGACGCCAAGGTCACCATCACCAACGCACCCAGTCAGCTCACGAACGACTTCTACTACGTAGTCAACAAGACCGCCGACGACTTCCAAGTCTCTGCCTCGTCCAGTGGCGGCACGGCGATTGCCGACCTCGGCGCCGTAAACGCTTCTTGTACGGTCGCGCTGGCCGGCATCTCCGAAACCGCCGCCGCCGTTGCCACCAGCGCATCCACCACCCTCTCCGCCCTCGCGCTCACCAGCCACAATACGCTCCATTCCGACATTCCACTGCAGAACGTGGTTATTAGACTGACGGGTGAGAACCTGGCATTCAACTTTTTGAGTAACGTCGTCGCAAGAGGTGACGTGATCGATGGCGCTATATTTGCCGTCGTCCAGACGAGGAGTGAGATTAGTGGTTCCGCATTTGTACCGCGACTCCACCTGTGGCAGCGCTTTGACACAGCAGACAAGCCCTATTGCCACGTGGTACCTCCAGGGCCCCTGAAGCAGCTGAAAATTGAGGTGACGAAGGCAGACCAATTGGACGAGATGGTGATCGGATCGCAAAACGCGAGCATGGACCTTGAGTTCAGTCTTTATTCTGAAGCCAGTGCTGAATGAAGGAAAGCGTAGACGTGTTCCTTACTCAAACCGGTGCGGTGCGCACTGGTGAAACTTACCAACAGGACGAGTTTTCTGGTTTGGCTGTGCGGTCTGTGGATATCTATTATAACACACCGGCAACTGCTGGGTCTGGGACCACGGGGTTGGAGGACACGTTGTCACGAGCCTATGCTACCGCCGTGATTACGGACCGAACAGTCGGCACAAACTGGGTAATGCCCTGCTTCTTGGATGTGGACCCCGCCCTTGATAGTCCCTATATGCATGGCGGCAACATCCAGGTTGGGGACACTGTTAGGTTTGGCTCAACCGCTGCTGGTGGTTCGTCTCCCTATTGCACCATATTGGAGAAAGTTCCTGTAACATTCCTACTTAACAGGGAGAGTGTTGAGGCTGGTGTTGAATATCAGCAGGGGTATGGGGAGCACGAGGACAATTACACCCATTCCTATACAAGGGCGGCAACAGATTGCCGTGATGCAAAGACACTCGCAAAAGCAAACTCAATTAGTGGAAGTGCTAACCTCAATACCACAACTAGCCGCTTCAGTGCTACCGACGCAACTACGTTCAAGACTTGGGATAAGTTCATCACGCTCAGGGACGCTAACGGGAACGCAGGAGATCAGCTGACCAACTACAACTCCTCCACCTTCTTCTTCCCCAGTAACACTACGGACAATTGGGCTGGTTACTTGACCCCGGCTATAAATGCCGGGGCTGCTAATATCAATGTCTATACCGATGGCGGCACTCCCCGCTCTGTGATAGGTGTTCCCAGTGCGGTTGCAGATTTGATTCATCCTGGTATGGTTGTTGATATCGAGGTTGACGCGGACATTGTCTCCAGGTGCAAGATTTTGAGTGTTCGTGGACACGATGGGAGCGTTGTTGCGAGCTCGCATGTGCTCGTACAGCTTGATAAGCCACCTGGCCATGATACACCCAGTGTTGGAAATATAACAGCGGGTACCTATGGTGGTTGGTTTCACAACCTGACGCGCGACGCTGTGTGCTATGCGTACCGGATCAACCGCTCCCTGAACCTGACCACAATTCCCGTCGAAAAGGCGGCCACTTCACAGTCTATTTACACACCAATTACTCAAGCCACGATTGCGAAAGGTGGCATTGAGGTAGCTGGGGAGTACCGACGAGAAGCTGTGGTCTCTGATGAGAACGTTGTGAAGCGCTACGATTCGTTGAACAATAGGTCTCATTACTCCAGTTCTACAATTCGCTCAAAATGGGATTGGCGCGACAATTTTAAGAGTGTGCCGTTTCTAAGAGCGAAGGTGATCGACCAAGAGCGCTGCTTCTTTCCCATGTACCGGCAGCTGGACTGGCACCGGGATCGCATAAGCCACGACCATCCGCTTCGAGTTAGATTCGACTACGATGCCAAAGAGGTGTCTAAGATTACTCTTACGGCTTACTCGGTGTTTGGGAAGAGACAGGTGGACAAAGAGGACGCGGGTCAGCTGCCAGATGATGATTACTTCATTCTCCGGTTCAGGGAGCTGCAGGGGAGGGTCGTGTCGAACAACCCTAACGCTGATAGAGCGTTTGGCATAATCAAATTGGGTGGTGACGCCAGCACACCAGAAACGGTCGGTGCCCAAGAATACACACAATCACTCTCTGACGAGGGTGTAATTGTGATGCATTTGAGACCACCGAAAAAGATACAGATGTTGACACTGGATGTGTTGGACCGTGACGGAAACCCCGCACATTTCGGACGAATCCATGTGTGGCTCAAACTCGAGGTTAATCATTGCTAGCCCGGCGAGACTTTCTGAATGTGTGTTGATAATGCCGTCTTATGTACAGGCTTCGAGCAATTCTGCACCCCCTGCCTCCGTGATGGCAGCAAACTCCACTGGGTCTCGAATGGACACCGGTGCTGGCACTGCCGCTCAGCTAGATGCGACACGCATGGCTTATCAGCAAGCCTACGCGAACCCCGTCGAGTTTCAGCAAGAGCTGCATCGCGCTAATGCGGCGGATACTGTGGGCAGTGCTTTTGGCGCCAACCAGCAGGTTCCCGCTGGCTACAACACAAGTGGCCCGTACCCAGCTAAGTATTCTATGCCCACTCCTTCAAAGGAGAGGATCGTCGCGCGCAATGCTCTTCGCCACACCGCACCGACGCCGCGCCGTGGTGCAGGTGGTCAGGGTACTCAGGGTACTCTGATGGTGGATTCGGTGACCGAGGATGAGGTCGACTACCTGCAGGGTATGAACCGTCAGGCCGAGCTCGCCGATTACGATCGGTATGTCTCCACCCTTGTGGATCCCCGCCAACCCGGTCAGCTTCGTTGGCTGTATGAGGTCTACCCTGACTTCGTGCACCGTCGCATTGCTCAGGTGCAGCAGGATTTTGATTTCGCGATTAAAAACAAGCTCATTGACATGTGGGGCATCAATTCGAAGGAGGATCTCGATTTCAAGTTCATGGTGGACCAGGGCAAGATCGACGGACCTATTCTGCAACGCCCGCCGCCGCCGTACGATAACTTGTACAAGGCTGGTATGCTGTCGCCGTGGAACTACATGCGCGGCCGCGAGGAGGGTATTGCGATGCCGTTCTCGAGTGCAACGATGGGCGCGCGGCCGAATGCTCCCAACGATTGGATGATGGCGGATAAGGTTACGGATAGCCGCGGTAGAGAGACGCACCAGCCGCTTTCGACTCAGCGCGGTATTGAGCAGATGGCAACCGCGTACTGGGGACAGGACAACGGCTCTCTCGGGTTGACCGACGGCGCAGTCCGTGGCCGGGCTATGGGCACAAATAATGACGAGCCGTATGGCGGCGACCGGCCAACCCCCCACACGCGTGCCTTTCGGGCGGCCATTTCGTAAAAAGATTCTGAAGTGTGTGGTGTGTCATGACCTACAATATTCAGTCAGCTTCCATAGACGGTTTGCCAGGTGTCCTCGTGTATCTGGGCCTAGGACACCCAGTTCAACGCGCCGTTACAGCAGGCGCAGTCGTTGCAGGTATTCAATACATCGTAAAGAAGCCCGTCGGTGCTTTTGATGAGACGGGTTCAATTAGGCCACACCGAATGTTCTCTGTGAGCCCAAAAGCAACTGAGGCACATTTTCTCATGTATCCAGTAGCAGTCGCAACTGCGATATACCTGTTTACTTGATGACAACTGTTAGACTTGGAGACTTCTTGCAAGAAAAGGCGCTTAATATGCGCAAGTGGCTTAGGGAGCAGCTAGACGAGCCCCAATTATTGGAAGTTATGGATACCATGCTCAAAAATGACTTTGTGGTGCTTGGTGACGAGTGTTTGGAACACAAAACGTCGATCTGCAGGCGCGACTTTCGAGAATTGATGCAGGCTGTCCAGAACACTCCGTTGTTTGAAATTGCTCAAAGGGTTAGGGCAAGGGAGGAGCTACACGACAAGTTCTGGCGATACATGGAGCTGTTTGTCGATGTTACTGCGGGAGCTTCTTTCCAACCAGATGGGTGATACGATGCCGGCTTTACAAAATCCAGACCCAGCGAACATGGGCATTTTTGACCCATCCGCGTTGGAAATGATGGCACAAAATAGGATCGACACAAGCAAGCCGCAAACATCTGCACAGAAAGAAGCGGCAGGTCGTGCAGGGGAAAAGGAAAGTCGACTTAGGGAGAAAGAGGATAGGCTGCAGGGAAAGAAGGCATCGGCACCACCACCACCACCACCACCACCTGCAACACACACACCACAAGTGGATAAGTCCGCTCTACTCGACAAGTTGAACGCGTACCGTAAGCGCTTTCCACACCTGCAGAAGCGCAACAATGTCACGGTTAAGTCGTCTCCCGAGGAGATCGTTGACGAGATCCACTTTTGTGAAGTGCAGCTTGGTTCTGGTGATAGTGGCAACAACTTTGCGTCGATTGTGTTTCTTAGTGCGGTCAATGCCGTCGAGACAATCCACAGGGAGCACTGGAACCCTCTTAATCTCCGACTCGATGGCTTGACCAATGTGGTGCGGGACAACATGGACCAGATCGTACCACTTTTGGACGAACTCTCAATTAAATATGCACATGGAATGTATATGGGGCCGGAGATGCGGTTGGTGCTTACAGTGGGTGCGATGGCCGCGACTGTGCACTCCGCAAACAATGGCAACCCTGCCGTAGCGTCTGCGCTAAATCGGGCAGCTGGTGTAGTAGCGCCACCAAAGGGTTCAGAAGGTCTGTAAAATCTAACGAGGTGGTAGGCAATGGTTTATAGTATGGTTTTTCCTCCTCACTGGGATGACGAGGACGATCTTAGGACTATGGCTAGGAAACAGGCCGACGAAACCGGGCTATACCCACGTGTGATTTCTGAGCACAAATCTGTAGATCTACCGCTCTTCGACAGCGTCGGCCGTATGCCAATGGACCCTAAAATTGAAGCCTTCGTGCCGCGCAAACCTGGTACGACCCAAACCTCGAAGGGGGTCTTGGGGACTCTGACACCGAACCCAGGCATGGCTATGCGTAACCGTCAATTTGCACGAGCCAGTGGATATCGCCCTTCAGATGTCTATGTAGAGCCGGCGTGGGTGAAGACCGTCTAGTTATTCTAAGGTGTGTTTAAGACATGTCTGGTAAGAAAGTATGTTTTAATCCCGGCCATGATACACACCATGGTCATCTCCCCGGCAACGTGATAGTAAGGCCAGCAGCAGACGTGAACCTAACCGACGACGCGGCACATCACACATTCGGTCATGACACTCATCACAAGTCGGGTGACTCATTTCAGTCGATACATGACCGGCAGCTCGACGATATCTTCAAGTCGCGGAAAGAGATGGGCTACACGGACACCGACCCCCACCTAAAACTTCTCTCGCGTCGGCTCATCAAGGTGGCGAGTCAGTTGTGAGATCGTCTTCATTCATAGTCTGCAGCCTCCAATACACTGATTATACATAGACTTAGCAATTGCGTAAATGGAAATCTCCGCCCGGTAAATGGCGATGAGTGGTATAATGGTTGGAGTTGGTTACTACCGGTACCGAGGACGCTCGCTGCCATGACTACAACTAGAGAGGCCACGACCGATTGCTAAAAATCTGAAGCATTAGATTAGACAATGGGGGTCAAGAATGTGTGGACTAACAACGAGGGCACAGTCGCTGTGGATCATGTAAACACGGGCGACTTGTGGATCCATCCTAATCATGCTAGTGTTTTGAAGCACCACGCGCATGAGGATAAGCAATTGTCCGACGATTCCGAACGTATTTGGAAATTGATGTCATCTACTAATGCCGTGCTCGGTGGGACTGGTACTCCACCAAAGCCAGGCGATATCTGGCCCGAAACTGACGGGTTCTACTTCTCACCCGCAGCGTGTGGTATTGGGGGGTTTCGTGGGATTCCTAAGTTTACTAAACTAGATGGCCAACCGGTTGGTATTTATGGCAATGTGGCGGTGGGTGACGGCCTTGCACCAGCTGTTACTAGATTGAATCAGGGTGCCTGGTTGCCGGACAAATCCAGGGGTCAGATTGAGGCAGAGCTTAGGGACTTTAACAGGTGGAAGTCTCTAACTCAGAACTACAAGGGAGAAATGCGCCGCCCTAACTAGTTTCTGATTAATTGTCGAGCATGTCGTACCCAATTGGTATTGGTGCTATGCTCTTTTTGGGATCCGGTCTTTGGTTTATTAATAGTAGATCGAAGCCTGTTAGTGAGCCAACGGAAAATGAAATTAAAGAGAGTAAGACCGAGCTCCAGAAAGCAATGGATGCAGGCGGGGGGAACAACCCACGCAGCGACATTCATGTGGATAGTCTTACAAGTAAAGTGCCATCTAGCTATGGCAGCGTAGACCCCAAAAGGCACAAACTGCCAGCTAAGAACCCAAAGGATCTCGATGGTGATGAGTCTTGGGTCACTTCGTTGGGGGACTCAGTTGAACATTCAAACCTGGAGAAGGAGAATCAACTCATTGGAAGTCTCAAGGAAACGCTGAAACCCGAGCGTGCAGATCAGTTGAAAGGTGTTGATTCTGGAGACCATTCTCAGAGTCCTGAGTTTTTCTGATACTGATACTGAGCAGTCATGGGCAAACGCAAGCTCCACAAGGCATCCTTCTACCAATGCGACTACACGGGCTTCCCACTTCGCAACTCCTGTTGTTACATGCCGACTTGGCCTGAGGGCGAGGGCAAGCGTGAGGGCAAGTTGATCAAGAAGGGTTCCTATTCCAACTGGGAATCTGTGGCAGCACATGCGACCATGCTGCTGAAGGAAGGCGTCATCACACCGGAACAGCACGGAGATGTGCTAGAGTACATTCACGAGATTACGGGAAGTTCTTACCTCCGCCCCGCCCCGCCCTACGAGCAGCTCTGCCATTTCAAGGGCACTATGACCATGGAAGAGTTTCATCGTCAGTGTTGTGCTCACGACGGCCCAATCAACGCAGTCAAGATCACACCAGACGGGGAGGTGATGGATATTCTTGTTCACCCAAACGATGGCGGACAGTTTACATTCTCGGACTACATGCACAGGCCGTTTCAACTGCCGAGCTCGCTGTACAAGCCTAACTACTTCCACACCATCCGAAAGTCGCGCGGGCTTCGAGACAAGGAGCTTACCGTTTGGTATTGGGCGGACAAGGGTTTGCCGAGCAACTCAATTGCCTCAAACACTTTCAAGATGCAGCTTTACGGTGACATAATTATGACACAGCACAGCAAGGAGCAGTCCTTCCTCCCCCGCGAGCGCTACATTTCGTTCACGAAAACACAGTTCGACGAGCAGTACGTTAAGAAGCGGCGCAAGAGCACCGAATCCCCGTCCATTTCAAGTGCCGAGTACGCTAAGGTCAAGGCACAGATGCAAGCCTCGCTAGATGGTTATGAGAACGACCGCAAGTCTGACGCCCTCAAACCGAGCGACATCGGAAATGTCATGGCGATGCCAACCGTCAAGCGGAGCAAGACTTCGTGCGCACAACCGGCGGCGGAACAGATGCAGCAGGTGGAAGCTCTGGCGTAGCTTGCAGTGCATCGAACGGGTTGTGGGTCTTGACGATTTGGACGGGTTTGGTTGGTGGGTCCCGGGTGTGACGGGTACCTTTGACGGGCTGCCACGACTGTGCAAGCCTGCGTAGTTTCCAGTGGAGGAATAGACTAGAGATTATGTTTGCTGCTTCCGTATGTGTGAGTGTCGTGGGGGCGTCCGGCTCCTCCTCAACCAAATCCGCCCACCTAGCCTTTGTTGAGACCATGGTTCGCCTGTCGTTCTCGATTTAGAAATAACTCGCGATTAGCTTCAAACTCCGAAATTCTCTTGTTGAGGTGGTTGATTCTTTCAACTAGTTGTCTAACCTGCTTCGTCTCCCCACCCACCTCCAGTAGAGATTCCAATTCTTCAGAGTAACATTTGCGGAGAAAATAGGCAATGCCTTTGGCCCAAAATGTGTCTAGGTAGGAGTAGTATTGTCCTATGGGCCCAACTCCGTCCATGTAAATAATATCACCCTCCATCTCAACGAGTTGATTAGAAGAAGAATGTTCTGAAGTGTGCATAGGAATGGGTGAGACTGTTACGATGACCTGCATGACTACGAAGAAACGGTTTGATGTAGAGGACCCGCCTGTGATAGTGCTTAAGAACGGGCGTTATGCATATCGTGCTAAGTGTCCCTGGTCGGGTAAAAACGACAAAGAGTTGTTCGCATTCAAGTTTTGCAGCGCATTGGCTTACCAACGTTATTGCGGAAGGAGTGTAGATCTTCCAACTGAGGATGATATAGATGCAAACAAACCCGGTACCCCGCCAGAGACCTGTGAGTAAAGGAGAACTCGCTCAATTAGCCCTGAAGGGCCCAAATGTTTATGCATCACGTGCAAGGACAGAACATCTAGCATTGGGTGGTGATTACGGCGCAAAGCAGCGCCAGGCATGGAAATACAAAGGGGGTCAAATCCAACGGGCTGAGACATTGTGGTTGATTTCGGGTGTCAAACACCGAGATCCCAAGGAGCCCCCTGGCGTGGACTTACCTCGCCGCCTCGAGGAAAGCAATTTTTTCATTACAATTAACACCAACAAATCACCGGTTGCTAACGGTGTAACAGCAGACGTTGCCGGGACGGCGGCGGCCAATGCAATGGATATTCTTTTGCAGCAGATGGACAGATTTGTGCAATTTGGTGGCGGGCAGCGGGGAAACCCGGAGTTTGTTAACGACATCTTTCAGGCGGTGGTAAAAGATGTTGAGTGGACACCGTCAGTTGAGATGGGGCCTGCCTTAAACAGACTTCATACACACACGGTTGTGAGACTTGTGCATTATTCACAGCTGAGGATTAACACAAGGTGGTTACAGGAGACGTTTAAGGACGCGTGGAATGGTCAATGGGCGCCCGGACACACGATGCGCATCGACGGCATGCCTTACGTCGACGTTAAGTTGAGACAACAGAGGAACGCCCATGAGATTTCGTTGGCATATGCAGCAAAACTGGGGATGTAATCTTCTGATACTGATATTACATGGCACCCCCGGCTTGCGACTTCCCTGAATACTACGACCGTGGCATCTCTCGTGTGAACACTAAGAGGGAGATAAAATCCCACCCCAGTGATGTACTTCCGCCCGTGGATGAAAAGCATGTGGAGGATGCTGCGCTATTGTCTCCATCAACTGCGAACGCTCCTGTTCCGGAACCACCAATGGAGGCTCCCCAATGCATTAGGTATGTGGAGTCTCCCAAATGCATTAGGTCTCCCCCAACGCCACCAACTTCGTGTTGCGGCGACACCCCCCCTTTGGAGGACTCGCTTGGGCTAGAATATGGTCTAATCATTGGTATCTTCGTTCTGGGTGCCCTGACGGGGTCGAGTATCGTCTACGCATTTTCCAAGCCTGTGATAGTGTATGCAGCCAACTGACGATGTGGAAAGTTGTTTCTTAGTTTGTGCCAGGACAGGTGAAAATTGCGACGGCAACCAATATATAGAGAAGTCCGAGAAACTACAGAACTTGCTGGAGGTTGCGATAACGCAAAACATGAGTTTGCTAACGAAAAATGTTCCGTTTACTAATTGTGATCTACACGTCGAGGTAACAATGGACTACGACAAGCAATCACTCGAACTCCCACAAACCTGGACCCAATCCGACCCACTCTGGGAACTGTGCGGGCGCGCAATCCTAGAGTTCTCCGGCCCCACTAAGGTGACACTGGATAAGCCGAAGCTTACCAAGCTCCTCCGATCGCACTCCCTCAACCCCTGGGGTGAATTGCTCCGTGTCGAGAAGAGAGCGCTCCCCTGTGATTGGCAAACCCCCCCGGGTTTGCCAGTGCCCAGTTGATTGCGCGGCCGGGCCAGCACCGCGCTTGTAGAAGAGAGTTAGTCTGTGTTCATTGGAGGTTGGCCCTGAAGGTAGAGTTGGTCGAGACCCTGAAAGGCGGTTGAGTCCCGGATGCGTCGGAAGTGATTGCGAAAGATGTTGTTTTCCTGACGGAGTCGATTGATCTCCGCGACGAGCGGAGAATGCGCCCGATCCTGGTAGACCTTGAGGGAGGCGTTTTGGATTTCCACCCACAGGCCGGTCGGGAGGTGATCGATTGCCTGATGAAGGACGTTGGAGAACTCCAGCAAAGACGCGTTGGGGTTCAGCGGGCTCGGCTGGTTCGACTGAGCGACGGCGGCTCGGTTCGGTTGGCGGTTGAGAGGCGGGGGGAACGGGGGGATGTGAATGTTCTCGGGCGGAGGCGACGGCGGCGGGAGTGGCCCGATCAGCGGCACACTCTCCGCCTCCTGAACCACAGCCAACGGCGCGGCGGCCCAGGCCGCATCGTCCGTGGCGAACTCCGCGACGGCGACCGGCTGTCCATCTCGAAACCGCAAGTCCGCAGCGGGTGGCGGGTCCGCAGCGGGTGGGGCAGGAGCAGGCGCGGCCTCCGATTCGTCTGAGGAGGAATCGTCTGAGGAGGAAGGGTTGAGGTCGAAGCGGCGCGGCGGCGGGTCAGCGGGCGGCGGCGGGTCAGCGGGCGCCGGCGGGTCAGCGGGCGCCGGCGGGTCGTCAGAGAGCGCAGAGGGTGGTGGCGGCTGATCGTCAAGCACCGCGTCGTCCGCAGCGGGGTCACGCAGGGCACGATGTCGTTGCACCCATCGGTCGAGTGCATCCATCTGGTCGATGACCAAGCGTGCCTGTGAGATGAACTCGATGTCACCCGCGTGCTCACGAGTCACGTCGTGCATCCGCTGGAGCAGACCAATCGCCTCAGCTGACTCCGCACTGATCTCCGACATGATACGCCGCACCCCGCGCACGTCCACCTCCCCCTCGTGGTCGAACATCTCGTTTGAACGGAGCCGCGGCGCATCGATGCGGCGGATAACCGCGCGCGCCGTCCACGAGAAACGCATGTGCACGGGGCCATTCGGCGTCGGGTTGCTGAATATGATAAAGTCTTCGGTTGGGAAGCGGCGGCTGCGATTGATGAAGTCTGAGTGTTCGACGAGGAACATGTTCTGGAAGAGGTCCTCCTGGACCGCGACGTGCACCTCCTCGGTTGTGGTGCGCCACCCCATCTCGAGCCACGCCAGCCTCTGCTGAGCGCTGTGGATTTCATCTCCGAACCGCTCCCTCGGCCATCGACCCTGCCAGCGCCCGGTGTAGATATTCTCGCGGACGGACCGGTCGACGAAGAAGACGACGTGGCGCACGTACGGGAAGTTGGCGCGAAACTGAGTGGCGGAGAGATTGTCGTAGGTGTTGTAAAGGTCGGTCAGTGTCTGGGCGTTGACGTTCTCGTACACGATGACCTCGCTCATCAACGAACCCGTCGCATTGGCATGCACGAGCCCGAGGGGGAGCCGAATGTGGAACTCATTGAGGGTAAAGTGGCGCCCGTCGCTGTCAGTGGCGAGGCGCAGAGGGGCAACGGTAAAGCCCCCAGGGACGGCCGTGTCGAGTGTGTTGTCGAAGGGCCCCACATCTTCGTGCTCTTGCGAACTCGCATCGAGCACCGCCCACAGCACCACCTCGGCGAACGGCGAACGGGCACCCGCGCCATTGTTGGCGGCCTTAAGGTGGAGGGAGGTGGAGTGGGTAATCTTGCGCTTGAGGACGTTCGGAGCGACACCTGGCGCGTAGCCGGGGAAGGGTTCGGCCATAGCCCGGAACTGGCCCCCGAAGGTGGTCTTGAAGGGCGGCGGCGGCGGAGGGATGACGAGCATGGCCGCGACCACTGCCTTGGCGCGGTCGATGGCCGCGGCGCGATCGGGCGCCAGTCGGAACGGTTCACTATTGACCTCCCTGGCGAGGGCCTCGGCGCGGTTGCGCGGCTCGTTCGTCGGACGGCCGTGCCGGTCGAGCGCGGGCGCCAATGTGAAGTAAACGCCATCATCTGGCCCCGCCTTGGATGCCTCCTTGCCCATAAACATCGCCGCATCATGATCGGGCGACTTTCGCCCCTCCAGCGAGATTCGCGGAGGCGCAACCACGGTGGTGGCGAGAAGGGCGTCGGGGTGGCTCGCCCGGTCGACGATCGTCGTCTCGCCGAAGGTGACCGTGCGGGTGCGCAGGCGCTTCTCCTCCAATGCGTCAGAGAGCTCCGCCACCAGGTCCTCGTCGCGAAGCGCAGCAGAGTACGTCGGTAGCTCAGGTTCAGCATGTACGATATCGTCGAGGATTGACGGCTGCGTGTGGCAAATGGGGTCCACGCCGAGTGGCCCGCCGAGCTCCGCCAGCTCGGCCACATCAGGCTGCTCCACCAGCTCGGCCAGCTCGGCCTCACGCATACGCTCCACCTCCTTCTCGACCAGCGCGCGGGCAGGGTGGTTTTCGGACATGAGCTCGAGAGCCTCCTCCATCAGCTCGAGCTTCGACTTGCCACCGATGTGCGTGAGGGCACACTGACGGGGCCGCAGATGGTCATACCACCAGCCCTCCTCCCCCCCGAGACGCACGTGCAGCTTCTTGCCCGGCGGGCCCGGATTCTCCTCGACGTCGCCCGACTCCGTCAGATCGCGCACCCAGCCGCGGACCACGTTGGCCGGCAGGGGCTGCGCGGCGAACGTCTGGTAGATCGCGATATCCGCGCAGCGGCGGCGGCGGTGGCGGCGGCGCGCCGCCCGCACATCCCGGAGGAGCCGCGTATGCTCCTCTTGGAGCTGCTGCACCTCCTGCTGCAGCACGGCGGCCACCATCGCCGTCGCCACCCGCTCCCGCCTCGCCTGGTCAACGATCTCGTCGGGAGCGTTCCTAAGCAGCAAGAGATTCAACATGCCGGTTTCGACATCCGCCGGGGCGCGGGGCGGGCCCGGATTCTCCTCGACGTCGCCCGACTCCGTCAGATCGCGCACCCAGTCGCCGAGCGCGCTCGCCCACATGCTCATCCTCTGCTCGAAGCCGCGATAACCGCCGACCTCCTGCCGACCGCGGTGCGCGCCGAGGTCATGCGCCGCCCGCAGCTTCGTGTCGGCGGACGAGATCGCCGCCTGCAGCCGCGCGCCCACGGACGATGAGAGCTCGTGCTCGTCTTGGAGCAGCTGCACCTGCTGCTGCAGGATGACGAGCTGCCGCTCGGCCGCCACCGCCGCGATCTCGTCCGCCATCACACTGTCGAGCAGAGCGTCCTCACACTTCTCGAGGGCAATGTCGAAGAGGACCGGCATAAAGGGATCGACATCGGCCGCACGTCGCAGCTCCGGCCGGAGTCTCACTCGCGTGAGAGCGACACGGCGATCGCGCGGGATAACGAGGCCGGGCAGTGACGTCGTCGTCTGGCGGAATGGCAGCCGACTCGGGCCCCTTATCTCCCACCCCGGGACGCCTTCGTAGATCCGGAACGTGTCGGTGCGCATCCAGAAGAAGTCGGAGTCCGGACCAGCAGGCCGGTTCCAGTCGAACTCCTCCTGGTCACAGTTCTCATCCGAGTCGATCTCCGTGTCTGCCATGTCTGCCTCCCACGCCGCCAACGTCGCATCGGGCGGCGGAAGGATCGGATCGTCGTCGTCGAGCTCCACCACCTCCACGGGTGCAGCGGTCGGTCGAGGAGGCAGATCGCGATCCAACGAGGGGCCCGGACCCGGATTCTCCTCGACGTCGCCCGACTCCGTCAGATCGCGCACCCAGATGGAGGAAGGCGGCGAGGGGGGCGCAGAGGAGGGCGGCGGGTAGTTTGGGAAGCTCCCCCATATCAGATCCGCCTCGTGCTCGTCGTCCGAAGTCGGCGACAAGCCACCCTCCTCCATCGCTTGGATCTCGAGCTCCTCATCCCCCAAAAGGGTGGTGTAAGCCTCCTGCAAAAGGCATCCGATGCCTTAGCTCTATGGGTGGGTGGTACTAACGCATGGAATCGCGCGACTAAGTAGGGGCATGCTCACCAGTGCATCGATGCGCGAGGCGGGGCTTGAACCCCCGGCAACGAACGTGTCGTCGGCGGGTTTGGGAGCTTGCCCACTCGACTGCTCGCCCGAACCACAGCGCTCCATCTCCATGGACTCCTCATAATCCTCAAAGTCGAACGGCTGGAAGATGTTAGAGGGGGGCGGTTCGTGGCCAGGAGAGGGCGTGTGCACGAAGGGGCAGTACTTCAGGACCTCGGGGAGGTTCTCGAGGTCGAAATGCGGCCCGACGTACTTGGACAGCTGCTCGGGCGTCCACTGCTCCTCGATCGTCAAGCCCGTCTGCGCCAGGCTGACCTCGTTTGCGCCCTTAACGAACGACGCGGTCGCGTTGGGGTCTCCCCAGTGACCCAAAGCCAACGAGCCGCGCATGCCGCAGCAGTAAGAGAACGGATGAGCATGGGCGATGCCGTAGTAGGGGGAGTTGTTCGAGGTAATCAATTGGAGGAACTCGACCTCGCGGCCCAACAGCATGGACTCGATCATCACACCCTCCATCGTCGGGTTGGCCTGCATGCCGCTCGAGGACTGCTGGATGACCGAGAGCCAGTGGTCCTTCTTGACGTAGATCGTCGTTGCCTGCACGCACAAGCCCTTGGCGCGAGCATCGGCCTGCGACATCGGCACGCGAACCGTGGTGGTGAACGGCGCTTGGTCGAGCTCCTGCTGCTGGTACTCGACGGCAGGCCAGGGATTCCGCTCGCCGTTCGGCTTGAGCTCGTTGTTATAGAAGTGCGCCGGTGAGCCATTGCCAGCCGTGTGGCCCTTCGCAACGAGGATGGCTAAGCCCGATGGGCGCGCATGGTCGCGGATGTAGCGGTGGAGCGTGGGCACGTCGATGCGGATGTTGAGGTTCGCGAAGAGCTGAGCGATCGAGGTCGAGTTAACCGCGTAATACGCCTGCGCCGCCTCGCCCTGCGCCAATGGGTTTGGCGAGACGTTCTTGAGGACGTTGTGGATGCCGACGCATTCGTTCGGCGGGCCATCCCATCGCTTCGAGAGCTCGACGATGTAGATCGCGATAATCATCTTCTCCAGGATCGACTGCGCCTTCTCCATGTGCGCAATGTGGCTTAACTCGCGCACGGCGTACTGGATCACCTCCTTGGCGTGATCGGCACCACGCTGCATCAGCGCCGACCACTGGAGGTTGTAGAGCACCGCGCGGGACCACGTCTCGATCTGGCGCATATCCTTGCCGACCGCAGCGATGAGCGCGCGCATCGTGTCGATGACCGCGTCCCTGGGGATCTGGCCGATGAGGTCGTTCAGCATCAGCACGTACGGGAGACCGACGGGGCTAATCCTGTACCAGAAGTTGAGGTTGGTGACCTCGAATGGCGACTTGGCGGCGTAGCCCTCGATGACCAAAGCACGGGAAATGAGCGCCGGGTCGTCGGTCGAGAGCGCGCTGTTCCCGGTGAAGGCAGGCGCCCCCGAGGCCTTGGTGTACGAGCCGCACACGGAGCGCGTCGTCCCCTCGTAGATCTGGCGGCCGATCTGGGAGATGGCGTGCTGCGACCTCTTGCCCTCGATCGACGAGACGTCACCGATCACGATGTCGTCGAACACGACGGGCGTGTCGTTGAACAGGCCGCACACGCGCTTCATCGCCGCGCCCGTCCCGACAAGATCGCCGGCAAGCATCTCGGTGATGCCCCAGATGGAGATGCCACTTCGCGCACAGGAAGTCTTGCCGGTGTAGGGCTCGGTCGAGAACAGGTACAAGAAGGGGGCGCCCCTGTTCTTGATTGAGGACACGCCCTCCGTGAACGCCGTCACGTGCTGCGAGCAGAACACGAGGTGCGCCCAACCGATCTGGAACCCGATGGCGTTGTTGCCAAAGACGACGGTGTCGATCTGGTTGAAGATGCGGAAGCAGATGAAGTAGGCGATGTGACACAACTCCATCGGGATGGGGCAGATGAGCGGTATCGTTCCCATAGGGAGTGGCGGGATCTTGTCGTCCATCGGGTTCGTGAAGACCGAAGGCACGAAGACGGATGACGACTCGTCGGCGGTCAGCCACACGAAGCTCTTCTCGGCGTAGTTCACGAGGAGTGACCCGTTGGAGAACTGCCACAGGTTGCGATCGTGTTGCTGGCGGCCGATCTTCGAGACCGCGATCTGCGTAGCCGGGGCGGGGAGCTGCGCGATGAGTTCCACGGCCACCTCCGTGTTCTTGTTGAAGAAGACCAATTTCGGGTGGTACTTGCCGAGAGTGGCGTTGAGCGAGGCCTGCGTCGTGATCTTTCCGACCTCCAAGACGACCTCGACCTCCAGCTCCTTGTACATGTGTTCGTCGACCGAGGCCATCGGAGCGTCCGCAGGAAGCAGTGCCCGTTGCAACGGCGCGTTCGGATCGAGCTTCAAGGAGCAGACGATCTTGTACTGCGGGGAGCGCGTGCGATCGTTGAAGGCGAGGATCTGCACGATCTTGGTGAACTGGAACGACGCACAGAGGACGTTGTGCACATCCTTGCCGCGCCGCGTCGCGATCCACGTCTTGCCCTCACGGAACACGAACTCGTGAGCCGAGCGCAGCGGGATCTCCTCGTCGTCGCCGTCGACGGGCTCATCCCCCTCCCCCGAAAGCAGCTCGTACTGGGCGAGATACTCGTCCGCGTTGGACCACTTCGCCAGCTCGTTGCCCTTCGGGAAATCGAGGTAGAATTCGTACTCGTGCTTGAACTCGCCGCCCTCTGCATGAGGAGGGCCCAGGCAGAACACGGTGCACATGCGCCCAGCGTTGCGCGGCGCACCAGGCGCACCCGGTTCCGACGCATGCGACGCCGGCCGCTTCTTGTGCGACATTATCTGCATGAGGTACTTGACACCCGACGCATCGAAGCCACCATCGCCAGCCACTCCGAGGAGTACGCCAACATTGAAGGAGACGTGCTTCTTCGCCTTGATCTCGAAGTACCGACCCTTCTCGCCGTTCGCGTGCATCGGCTCCTGCGCGTACGGTTTCTTGTCGGCACCGATCCACGTCGTCCAAGAAGTCTGGTCGCCCTTGTAGTCGGGGTGGTTGGGCGGGTTGTTGTCGATATCGAAGCGGCCCGTGCGCGTCTGCAGCACAGCGGCGCGCGACTTGTGGGTGATGTTGATCTGGTGCAGCTGCGGAATAATGAGCTTGTCGATTGCGATGTCTCGGTTCTTGAGGTCCTCGACGATTGGGTTGCCCGACTCACACTGCAGCAAATAAGCAAGCAGTGCTTTGACGATGTGCGTCGCGACGAGGTCCAACTGTTAAGGATTGTGAGAGGGATAAGGATTGTGAGAGGGATAAGGATTGTGAGAGGGATAAGGGTGGCCACGTGTCAAGGAAGGATGAAGGGAAGGGTGGCCACGTGTCAAGGAAGGATGAAGGGAAGGGTGGCCACGTG
>MDTC01113710.1_pt1 | contig 29145 bp, 30 predicted proteins | sample 811181 | NCBI WGS metagenome assembly MDTC01 (sample SAMN05326644, study PRJNA326480) | marine metagenome | isolation source: seawater | place: Pacific Ocean: North | collected 2011 | reverse complement strand
GGCGTGTCCGGGTGTGAGCCGGCGTTATCCGCTCTTGCGGCGAAATTCGCGACGGTTCTCCACCGGGCCGTGTGAGCGGGGCTGCTTGGCGCCGCCGTCGCGGTGGGCGGCCCCGGTGGCGGACTTGGCCTTCTTGCGTTCCAGCGCCTCGCGGAACTTGCGCTTGGTGTCGTCGTCGCCGGTCTGTTCCTGACCTGTGGCTGTCATGACCGAAGCTTAGTCGCTCAGCGCTTGCCCGGTGGCATGCCGTAGACATGCGAAATGGGCAGTGTCATCAGCACTCTGCGGTCGTCGACCATCGCTTGGCGATAGTCGTCCCAGTCGGGGTGCTCGCCGGCCAGCTCGCGGTAGAGCTGCACCAGCCCGGCCACGGTGTCGTCCCCGGGCTCGGCCGCCGGTGGGCTGAGCTGGGCGTCTCCCTCGGCGACCGCGTAGGACCAGCCGTCGTCGGAACTGACATGCAGCGAGGCCCGCGCGTCGCGTCGCAGATTGCGGGTCTTGGCCCGCGGCTCGGTGATCGACACCGAGATCGTCAACGCACGCGGATCGAAATGGTAGGAGACATTCGACAGCTGTGGTCGTCCGTCTCGTTTGATCGTGGCCAGCACGCCCAGGGAATTCCCGGCGATCACCGCCAACAGCTTGTCGTCGAAGACATCGCGCGTCATGACACGAGACTAGAACGATCGCGGGTCTGGGATCATCGAACAGATGGAGCAGAGACGATGACGCGCTACGCCGCGTTCCTGCGGGGGGTCAACGTCGGCGGGGTCACCCTGAAGATGGCCGCCCTCACCCGGGCCCTCGAAGCGGCCGGGTTCACGGGGGTCGAGACGATCCTGGCCAGCGGCAACGTTCTGCTCGACAGCGAGGCGGACGCCGCCGCGGTCAGAAACCGGGCCGAGCGGGCGCTGCGGGACGAATTCGGTTACGAGGCATGGGTTCTGGTCTACGCGCTGGACACCGTGGCACACATTTCCTCGGCATACCCGTTCCCGCGCGAGGTCGAGGGCCACCACTCCTACGTCACATTCGTCAGCGACGACGATGTGCTGCGCGAGCTGTCCGAGCTGGCCCGCCAGCCCGGCCCGGGTGAGCACATCGCCCCCGGTGACGGCGTCGTGTACTGGCAGGTGCCGCGTTCGGCGACCCTGCAGAGCGTCATGGGGAGGACAATGGGACGCAAGCGCTACAAATCCTCGACCACCACGCGCAACCTGCGCACGATCGACAAGGTCCTGCGGGGCTGACCGCAGCGACCGGCCGGGAGGGCCAATGACCGCCAAGCACTCCGCAGACCTGACCGGGGTCTCTGAGACCGCACTGATGACGCTGCAGGTGCGGGCCTCGGAGGCGCGCCGGCCCGACGGGATCATCGACGACCCGATGGCCGTGCACCTCGTCGATTCGATCGACGTCGACTTCGGCAAGTTCGGCTACACCAAACGCCAGGACATGGCGCTGCGCGCGAAGGTGTTCGACAAGTACACCCGGCGCTACCTCGTCGACCATCCGCGTGCGACGGTGGTGGCGCTGGCCGAGGGGTTGCAGACCAGTTTCTACCGGCTCGACGCCGCGGGCGTGGGCGATCAGTTCCGGTGGTTGACCGTCGACCTGCCGCCGATGGTCGAGCTGCGCCGCAAGCTGCTGCCGGCCTCGGACCGGATACAGATGTGCGCCCAGTCGGCGCTGGACTTCAGCTGGATGGACCGGGTGAACCCCGACGACGGGGTGTTCATCACCGCCGAGGGTCTGCTGATGTACCTGCCGCCGGAGGACGCGATGGCGCTCATCACCGCCTGCGCGGCACGGTTCCCGGGCGGGCAGATGATGTTCGATCTGCCCCCGTCGGCGTTCCATGCGCTCGCGCGCCGGGGAATGCGTACGTCGCTGCGTTACCGGGTGCCGCCGATGCCGTTCACGCTGTCGGTCGCCGAGGCTGCCGAACTGGTCGACACCGTTCCGGGGGTACGCGCCGTGCACGATCTGCCGAGTGAGGCGCCGCGCGGGCGGTTGCTCGGCGCGCTCGTCTGGGCGGTGCAGCGCACACCGCTGCTCGACCCGGTGCGACCTACGGTGACGCTGCTGGAATTCGGCTGACGGGAGGCCGGCGCGGCCTCAGCCGAACGCGGCCTCCACGTAGCGCAACGCCTCGCCCTTGTCCACGCCGAGGGCCCGCGCCGCGGACACGAACGTGTTCGCCGCGGTGGCCATCGCCACGTCGGCCGGGTCCGATCGCGCCACGAAGGTGCCGAACCGGCCCCTGGTCTCCAAGACCCCCGCTGCCTCGAGCTCCCGGTACGCGCGGGCCACGGTGTTCACTGCCAGGTTGATCTGACCGGCCAACTCGCGCACCGTCGGCAGCCTGGTGCCCGGTTCGAGTTGACCGTCCCGGATCCCGCCGATGATCTGCGTTCTCAGCTGATCGAACAGCGGCCTGGCAGCGTTCGGATCCACGCGCACCCATTCCCCCAAATCGGCCACGTGCCCAGTATCACCTACAGCGGCTACTTTGGTGGGGTGCAGGTGACGGTATTCAGCGGTGCGGGGATCTCCGCCGAGAGCGGCGTGCCGACCTTCCGTGACGCCGAGACCGGGTTGTGGGCCGAGGTCGACCCCTACGAGATCTCCAGCTCGCACGGTTGGCGCGCCCACCCTGAGCGGGTGTGGGCGTGGTACCTGTGGCGCCACCACATGATGAGTGCGGTGGCACCCAACGACGCCCACCGCGCCGTCGCCGCCTGGGAGGACTACGCCGACGTCCACGTCGTCACCCAGAACGTGGACAACCTGCACGAGCGAGCGGGCAGCAACCGGGTGCATCACGTGCACGGCAGCCTGTTCGAATTCCACTGCGACCGCTGCCGGGCCGGCTATCTCGACGAGGTGCCCGACATGCCCGAACCCGTCGCGGCGGTCGAGCCACCCCGGTGCGGCTGCGGTGGGCTGATCCGCCCGAACGTGGTGTGGTTCGGCGAGCCTCTGCCCGACGACGCGTGGCAGCGGTCGGTCGATGCGGTGGTCAACGCCGATCTGGTGGTGGTGGTCGGCACCTCGTCGGTGGTCTACCCCGCGGCCGGGCTGCCCGAGTTGGCCGTCGCCAACGGCACGCCCGTCATCGAGGTCAACCCGGAACCCACGCCGCTCTCCGACAGCGCGACGGTGACGCTGCGCGAGAAAGCGGCCAGCGCGTTGCCCGGGCTGCTGCAGCGCCTTCCGGTGCTGTTGGGCTGACCTGGCCCTCCCGGGTTGCTGCAGCGCCCACCTGTGCTGTCGGCCCGGTCAGTCCGGCCGCACGGCGACGCCCATCGCGAACTCGGCGGCCGGCATCGGCACCCACGCGGGCATCACGCGCTCGCGGTGGGCGCCGGTCACCTGCAATCCCGCCGCGGCGATCGTCGACTCGGTGTGGCGGTGGGTGTGGCAGTTGCCCAGCAGCCGGGGCCAGAAGGTCGCGTCGACGAACTTCTGCAGTCTGCCCCGCCCCCCGTCTTCGGCGACATGTTCCAGGTAGCGCAATTCCCCACCCGGCCTCAGCAGCGAATACAGTTGACGGACAACCTGTTCGGGGTCATGCACCGAGCACAACACCAGCGAGCACACCACGGCGTCGAACGTCTGACCGTCGGTGAACTCCTCAACGGTCTGGCCGGTGACGGTGACGGGGACCGGCGCGGTGGCGGCGGCGCGCTCGGCCACGACGGCGAGCCTGCGCTCCGGTTCGACGGCGACCACCTCGGTGACCGTGGCGGGGTAGAACTCGAAGTTCGTACCCGTGCCCGCGCCCACCTCCAGTACCCGCCCCGACAGACCGGCCAGGTTCTGCCGGCGTAGTCGCCGCAACGATTCGGGCTCCCGGCTCGACATCGTCGTCCACAACCGGGCGAAGAACGGATTATCGACTGTGTCGCTCATCGGCGGCCTCCTTCAGCCAGTTCACCATGTCGGCCGCCGAGTCTGTGGCTGTGATCCCGGTGGTGGCGACCAGCCCCAGGCACAGAGACCGCAGCACACGATCGGCGAATTCCTCGACGTCTCCCCATGGTAGGTAGGGCCGCGAGATCACCAGCGCGGCGACGCCGTGTACCGCCGCCCACATCTCGAGGGCCAGCGCGGTCGGATCCGCGGGTGGATAGAAGCCGTCGGCGATCATCGCCTCCATCGACGCGCGGATGTGCAGGAACGCCGAGCTGGTCAGTGCCACATCGACCTCGCCGCCGGGGTGACCGTGGCCCATGGTGGCGATCCGGTAGAGCTCGGGGTTGGCCAGCGCGAACCGCACATAGGCCATGCCCTGGGCGCGCAGCACCTCGACCATCGGCACGTCCGGCCGACCCGCGCCATCCACCGCCTGCATCTGCTCGTCGAGCTTCTCGAAGTAACGGCTGCACACCGCATCCAGCAGCGCCTGCTTGTCGGCGAAATGCAGATAGATCGACGGCGGGGTCACCCCCACCCGCTGCGCCACGGAGCGGATCGAGACCGCTTTGGCGTCACCGGTTTCCAGCAGAAGACCGGTTGCAGCGTCGAGAATCTCCTCGCGCAGGTGCTCGCCGGCACCGCGGGCGGCGCGGCGACGCCGCAGTGGTGGCACACTCACCTCAGCCGACCCCCTTACCCGTGGGCATGCGGTGCCGCCCGGCCGATGCCGGTTCACCCGGCCGGTCGTCGTCGCCGCCCTCGCTCAGACCCACGCGGTTGTGCAGGGCCACCAGCGGCGCGGGCGCCCACCAGTTCCAGCGGCCCAGCACATGCATGAACGCCGGCACCAGCAACATCCGCACCAGCGTCGCGTCGGCCAGGATCGCCAGGGTCAGCCCGAGCCCGAACATCCGCATGAACGCCACCTCGGCAGCGATCAGCGCCGCGAACGAAATCGACATCACCAACGCCGCGGCGGTCACCACCCGCCCGGTCCGGGCCAACCCGAGGGCCACGCTCTCGTCGCTGCGGGCGTGGGCGTCGAGGTGGGCGGTGTCCGGTCGGTGCGCGGAGGCAAGCCAGTACTCCCGGATGCGCGAGACCAGGAACACCTCGTAGTCCATCGACAGCCCGAACGCGATGCAGAACAACAGCACCGGCATGGTGGCCACCAGCGTGCCGGTGGGGGTGGTGCCCAGCGCGCCGAGGTGGCCGTCCTGGAAGATCCACACCAGTGCGCCGAACGCCGCGGTCAGCGACAAGACGTTGAGCACCAAGGCTTTCAACGGCAGCACGACGCTTCCGGTCAGCAGGAACAGCAGCACGTAGGTGATGAGGGCGATGACCGTGAGCACGAGGGGCAGTCGTGACGTGATCGCCTCGGAGCTGTCCCGGTTGATCTGGGCCAGCCCGGTCACCAGCACCGGCACATCTCGGGGCGGCGCGACCGCGTGCAGGCGGTCGAGTTGGGTCTCCGAGGCCTCGGTGAACAGCGGCGCGGTGCTGCCGACGGTCAGGAACGCGCTGCCGTCGGCGAAGCCGGTCGCCGCGGCCGGCGGCGCGGTCCTGGACCCGTCGACGAAGGTGCCGCCGGGTGCGGACACCGACGAGACGTCGGGCACCCGGGACAGTTCGGCGGCATAGCCGTCCAGATCGGCGGGGGTGAGCCCCCGGGTGTCGGGCAGCACGATCGTCGCGTTGGTCGAGGAGTCCACCGCGAAGTCCTCACGCAGCTGATCACCGAGCTGGCGGGCCGACGCGGACTCCGGGAGCACGCGGTCGTCCGGGAAGCCCCAGTTGGCGCCGAGGAACGGCGCGCCGAGCACCAGCAGCAGCGCCACCACGGCGACCCCGATCGGGATCGACCGGCGCATCACGAACTTCGTCGACCGGTACCAGAACATCCGCTCGACCGGTTTGGGCGCCGGTTCGGGCCGGCCCAGCGCACGCCGGATGAGTCGGCGCACGTCCAGGGAATCCAGTCGGTCGCCCAGCAGCACGATGGCGGCCGGCGCGACCACGATCGCGGCGAACGCCGCGAACCCGACCACACCGATTCCGGCGTAGGCGAACGACTTCAGGAAGTACATCGGAAACAGCACCATCGCGATCAGCGACAACGCCACCGTCAGCGCCGAGAACAACACCGTGCGCCCAGCGGTCGCCATGGTGCGCACCAGCGCGGTGTCGGCGTCCTCGCCCGCGGCCAACTCGTCGCGGTAGCGGCTGATGATGAGCAGCGTGTAGTCGATGGCGAGCGCCAGCCCCATCGCGATCGACAGGTTCAGGGCGAAGATCGACACGTCGGTGACCATCGTGAACGCCCGCAGCACCGCCATCGAGCCCAGGATCGCGAACGCGCCGACGGCCAGGGGCAGCGCCGCGGCCAGCAGCCCGCCGAACACCCAGACCAGCACCACGAAGCTCAGCGGGATCGCGATCGCTTCCATGCGCAACAGGTCGCGCTCGGTCTGGGCGTTGATCTGGACGTAGGTCATGGCGACGCCGCCGGCCTGCACCGTCACCCCGTCGCGGTCGCGGACCAGTTCGTCGGTGAGGGCTTTGGCGTGCTTCTGCGCCTCACTCTCCCCGCCGGTGATTCCGGCGACGATCAGTCCGGTCTTGCCGTCCTCGCTGACCAGAGCCGGTGCGGCGGCCGGTGGCGCACTCCACGCCGAGGTGACGGCACCGACGTGCGGCGACTGCGCGAGCCGGTCGGCGATGTCGGTGCCGACCGCGCGCGCCGCGGGGGCCCGCACCCCGGCCTCGTCGGTGACGCTGATGATCAGCTCCATATCGCCCTGATCGAATTCGTCGACCAACAGCCGGGTGGCCAGCGCCGATTCGGAGGTCGGGTCCTGGAACCCACCGGCGGACAGCGTGCCGGCGACCGGAACGCCGAAGATCCGGCAGGCCACCATCACCAGAAGTGCGACGACGAGGATGCGGCGCGGGGCCGCGATGGCCAACAGGGCGATGCGCTGCAACATCGGGGACCCCCTCCTGGTTACCAGCGCCGGTTACCGGCGCTAAGTTATCAACGTTAAGTTGACCGGTCAACGGGAGGGCTCACCCGGGCGCGATGACTTTCCGGGCCGGGCGAAGTCGAGTCCTGCATGAACCTCGACTCCACTCGAAGCGGTCCCACCGCCCTAAGCTCGTCGGTCATGGCAACAGACCTCACCGCACCCGCGCCCGGCCCGGGCATCGGAGGCTCCGTGGGATTGGCCATCCTGCGCGTGGGCACCGGCGCGGCGGCGTTGCAGGCCGGACTGATCAAGGCCCTCGACTTCTCCACCACCGTGGGTTTCATGGCCGACGCCGGCTGGCGCCTTCCGGGCCTGGCCGCGTTCATGGTCACCGCCGCCGAGACGCTGGGCGGCCTCGGCCTGCTGCTGGGCGCACTGACCCCGCTGGCAGCGTGCGCGGTGCTCAGCGCGATGGTGTGCGCGTGGGCCGTCAACGTCTCGGCCGCGGCGTTCTGGTCCGAGCCGTTCAACCTGCCGTTCCTGATCGGTGTCGGCGCGGCGGCGCTGCTGTTCACCGGTGCCGGCCGGTTCTCGCTCGACGCTGGACCGCTTGCCCGTATCACCTGGTCGATGCCGGTACGCCTGGGGCTGGTGGGGCTCGCGGTGATCGCCGCTGTGGTGACATGGGTCGCGCTCTACGGGGTGAACCCGATCCATCTCACGACGCCCTCGTCCTGACTGCTACCGGCCGGTAGACCGCGGACCCTACCCAGCGGTAAGGATTGCCATCAAACTCCGAATCGTGACTCAAAGAATCCTTAATAGCGCTGGTTACTGTTCAGTACATGTGGATCGACGACACCAACGCTGATGTCATCAAGGTTGACTTCGACGCGCTCTACCACGGAGATGTCCTGGTCGAGGGCGAGACCTCGGAGCAGCTCGACGACGAGATCACCCTCCCTACCGCAGTATGAGAAAACGCGCGCCCCGTGGGGCGCGCGTTACTCGTTGGTGCGGTTTGCCGCTGAGGTGAGCTCAGACCGTCGCCGACTGCGCTGAGGTGGCCACCATGCCGGCGAGCCGGCCGGTGATCAGCCCCTCGGCCTCGGTGACCATCCGGGAGACCAGCTCGTACACCGTCGGGATGTCGTTGATCAGACCCATCGCCGTCCCGACCGTCCAGATCCCCGCGTCGGTGTCGCCCTCGTCGAACACCTTCCGGCCGCGTACGCCGGCCACCAGATCCTTGACGTCCTCGAACTGACCGCCGTTGGCGAGGATGTCGACCACCTCCCGCGACACCACATTCGACGCCACCCGCGCCGTGTTGTGCAGACTGCGGAAGATCAGTTCCGTACCCCGCTCGTCACCCGCGACGATCGCCTCCTTGACGTTCTGGTGAATGCACGACTCGACGGTGCACATGAACCGCGACCCCATGTTGATGCCGTCGGCGCCCAGGGCCAGCGCCGCGACCAGACCGCGGGCGTCGGCGAACCCACCCGAGGCGATCATCGGGATCTCGATCTTGTCGGCCGCGGCGGGGATCAGAACGAGGCCGGGGATGTCATCCTCGCCGGGATGTCCGGCGCATTCGAACCCGTCGATGCTGATGCCGTCCACCCCGAGCGACTGCGCCTTGACCGCGTGCCGCACCGACGTGCACTTGTGCAGCACCTTGATGCCGTTGTCGTGGAACATCGGCAGGTGCGGCGCCGGGTTGGACCCCGCGGTCTCGACGATCTTGATGCCGGCGTCGACGATCACCTGGCGGTATTCGTCGTAGGGCGGCGGGTTGATCGCCGGCAGGATGGTCAGGTTGACCCCGAACGGCTTGTCGGTGAGGTCACGCGTGCGGGCGATTTCGTTGGCGAGGTCCGCTGGCGTGGGCTGGGTCAGCGCCGTGATGAAACCCAGCGCGCCCGCATTGGCCACCGCGGCGACGAGCTCCGCGCGACCCACCCACTGCATGCCGCCCTGGGCGATGGGGTGCTCGACGCCGAACGTTTCGGTGAACTTCGTGGTGATTGCCATCGATTGTCTCCAAATCACCTGGGCGCCATGCGGATCGCGCCGTCGAGGCGGATCGTCTCACCGTTGAGCATCGGGTTCTCCACGATGTGCGTGGCCAGCGCGCCGTACTCGTCTGGATCGCCGAGGCGGGCCGGGTGCGGAACCTGCTTGCCCAGCGAGGCCTGCGCCTCCTCGGGCAGCGAACCCAGCAGCGGGGTCTTGAACAGACCGGGGGCGATCGTGCATACCCGGATCAGCTCGCGCGACAGGTCGCGCGCGATCGGCAGCGTCATGCCGACGACGCCGCCCTTGGACGCGGAGTAGGCGGCCTGACCGATCTGACCCTCGAACGCGGCCACCGAGGCGGTGTTGATGATGACGCCGCGCTCGCCGTTGATCGGCTCGGTCTTGGCCATGCGTTCGGCGGCCAGCCGGATCACGTTGAACGTGCCGATCAGGTTGACCTGGATGACCTTGGTGAAACCGTCGAGGGGGAACGGACCGTCCTTGCTCAGCGTCTTGATGGCGTTGCCGATGCCGGCGCAGTTGACGTCGATGCGCAGCGGGCCCATCTCCTCGGCGGCGTCGAGCGCGGCGCTGACCTGCTCGGGGTCGGTGACGTTGGCTTCGACGAACTTGGCGCGCGCACCCAGCTCCTTGACCGCGTCCTCGCCCTTGAGGTCGATCACGACGACGGATGCGCCGCGATCCAGCAGGCGCTTTGTGGTCGCCAGCCCGAGCCCGGAGGCACCTCCGGTGACGACTGCTACGGCGTCCTTGATCTCCACAGATCGGTTCCTTTCTGTTACTTGACCTGTCCTACGCGGACGTCAAACCCATTCCCTCAGAACAGCTTCGGTGTCGGCGCCGGGAACCCCCGGCGGCTTGGGCGCCGACGGTGACGAGCGCGAGAACCGCGGAGCGGGCGCCGGATAGAGATAGCCGTTCTCGCGGTAGAACGTGTCGCGTTCGGTGTTGTGCGGCTCGGACTCCACCTCGGCGAACGACAGCACCGGCGTCACGCACGCATCGGTGCCGGCGAACACCTCGGCCCAGTGATCGCGATCGTGGGCGGCGAAGGCCTCGGTGAAACGGGCCCGCAGCTCCGGCCAGCGACCCATGTCGTTCTGCTCGGGCAACTCCGCGCCGTCCAGGCCCAACCCCTGCAGCAGCTGGGCGTAGAACTGTGGTTCGATCGCGCCCACCGCGACGTGGCGGCCGTCGGCGCAGGTGTAGGTGTCGTAGTACGGGGCGCCGGTGTCGAGCATGTTCACGCCGCGCTCGTCGCTCCACATCCCCATGCCGCGGAACGCCCACATCATCATCGACAACACGCTCGAGCCGTCGACCATCGCGGCGTCGACCACCTGGCCCTTGCCAGAGCGTTCCCGCTCCCACAGCGCCGAGAGGACCCCGACGATCAGGAACATCGACCCACCGCCGAAGTCCCCCACCAGGTTCAGCGGCGGGACGGGTCGCTCACCGGCCCGCCCGATCGCGTGCAGCGTGCCGTTGAGCGAGATGTAGTTGATGTCGTGACCCGCCTGCTGGGCACGGGGCCCGTGCTGCCCCCAGCCGGTCATCCGGGCATAGATCAGCCGTTCGTTGACCCGGGCACAGTCCTCGGGGCCCAGCCCGAGGCGTTCGGTGACGCCGGGGCGGAAGCCCTCGATCAGCACGTCGGCCTTGGCGATCAGCCCGAGCACCATGTCGCGGTCCTGCTCGTCCTTGAGGTTGGCCGCCACCGAGCGCCGGTTGCGCAACAGGTAGTCGCCGCCGGGTTTGGTGGCCGGGCCGGCACCCTTGCCGGGACGCTCGATGCGCACCACGTCGGCGCCCAAATCACCGAGGATCATGGCCGCATGCGGGCCCGGGCCGATGCCGGCCAACTCCACGACACGTAGTCCGTCCAGAGGTCCTGTCGGAGATCCCTGCTGGGGTTCAGCCATGTCTAACCGCCCTTCGTTGCGCGTGCTCGGTTGACCGCCGACATAGCTTACTTGTATAACCAAGTCGGACTGGCCGCGGGGCATCAGCTCGAGACGGCCCCCACGACAACAGGGATGCCGCATGACCTCCACCGACGCATTCACCGGTAGCTACGCCGGCATCGACGACCTCACCGTGACTCTGGACGGCGGCGTGCTGGCCGTGACACTCAACCGGCCCGACAGCCTGAACTCCCTGACGGCCCCGATGCTCGACACCTTCGCCGATGCTCTGGAGAAGGCCGCCACCGATCCCCGGGTGCGGGTGGTTCGCATCGGCGGCGCCGGCCGCGGATTCTCCTCCGGGGCGGGCATCAGCGAAGAGGACCATGCCAATCCCGGCGCGGCCGGGACACCCGCCGACGTACTCGACGCCGCCAACCGCTGCATCCGCGCGATCGTCAACCTGCCTCAGCCGGCCGTGTCGGTGGTGCAGGGCCCCGCCGCCGGGGTGGGTGTCTCGCTGGCGCTGGCCTGTGATGTGGTGCTGGCCTCGGACAAGGCGTTCTTCATGCTTGCGTTCACCAAGATCGGATTGATGCCCGACGGCGGCGCGTCAGCGCTCATCGCCGCCGCGGTCGGCCGCACCCGGGCGATGCGGATGGCCCTGCTCGCCGAACGCATTCCGGCGTCGGAAGCGTTCGACTGGGGACTGGTCAGCGCGGTGCATCCGGCCGACGAACTCGACGCGGAGGTCGACAAGGTGATCGGCACGCTGGTCGGTGGACCTGCGGCCGCGCTGCGCAAGACCAAGGACGCGATCAACGCCGCGACGTTGACCGAGCTGGAGAATGCGCTCGAGCGGGAGAAGAAGGGACAGCTGATGCTGCTGGAATCCGCCGACTTCCGTGAGGGCACCCGGGCGTTCCAGCAGCGCCGGGCAGCGAAGTTCACCGACCGCTGACCCACCCTCGTTGAGGCTGCGCTGAGCGCGAGGTTTTGCGAGTAGGCCCCGCCACCGGTGCAGTCTGAACGACAGCCAAGCGCCCGAAAATCGCTCGACGGCAACACTGCTCGTCGGTCACCATCGAGGGCGTGAACACACCCGAGACGGTTGACCAGCCGGCGCACGCCGCCGGCTGGCGGGTGGTCGCGCCCTTCCGGTTCCGCGAATACCGGCTGCTGATGGCCGCGGTGACGCTGTCGATCTTCGCCGAGGGCATGTGGGCGGTGGTGATGGCCTTCCAGGTGATCGCGCTGGACGACGATCCGAGGTCATTGTCGCTGGTCGCCACGTGCCTGGGCACCGGGCTGGTCGCCTTCGTGCTGGTGGGCGGACTGGCCGCCGACCGGTTCAACCAACGCACGATCATCATCGTGGTCGAAGCTGTCAACACCGTGATCGCCGCGGCCGTTGCTGCGCTGGGAAGTGCGGGGGCACTGCGGATCTGGCACATGGCGGTCGCCGCCGGCGCTCTCGGTGTGGCCGCGGCGTTCTTCTTCCCGGCCTACAGCGCACTGCTGCCCCGGATCCTGCCGGCCGATCAACTGCTGGCCGCCAACGGTGTCGAAGGGGTGGTGCGGCCGGTGTTCCAGCGCGCTGTCGGGCCGGCCGTCGCCGGCCTGCTGGTGGGTGCGACGTTCCCGGCGCTGGGCGCGGTGGCTGTGGCCGTTCTGTTCGGTGCGGGTCTGGCCCTGTTGGTGGCGACCCGACCGAGCCTGCGAGCCGTTGTCGCAGAACAGGATCGACCGCATCTGCTGCGTGATCTGCGCGACGGGTTCAGCTTCGTGGCGGGCACCCCGTGGCTGTTGTGGACGCTGCTGTTCGCCAGCGTGTTCGTGCTCGTGGTCCTCGGCCCGATCGAGGTGCTGCTGCCGTTCGTCGTGTCCGAGCGGTTCGTGCACGGCGAGCGTGCCTTCGGATTGATCCTGGCCTGCTTCGGGATGGGCAGCGCACTCGGCGCGGTCGCGGTGTCTTCACGGCCGCTGCCCCGCCGCTACCTGTCGGTGATGATGGCGGCCTGGGGCCTCGGTTCGGCGCCGCTGGCGATCATCGGTGTCACATCGTCGTTTCCGGTGATGGCTGCAGCCACATTCGTCGTCGGGCTCACCGACGGGGCCGGCATGGTGATCTGGGGGACGCTGCTGATGCGCCGGGTGCCCGCGGCGATGCTGGGCCGGGTGTCCAGCCTGGACTTCTTCGTGTCGCTGGCGTTCCTGCCCGTGTCGTTCGCGATCGCCGGCCCGCTGTCGACCGTCGTCTCGATGCAGTCCATCTTCCTGGCGGCGGGACTGGCGCCGATGGTGTTGGCGGCCGTGGCGGTGTGGGCGGCGAAGATGCGGCGCGACGAGCTCGCCCACCCGCTGACATAGACGCCGAGAATCGGCGACAGCGCAGTGACATCGACACCGACTCCTCGGCGCCGAGGGATACCATGCCCGAGCCATGAAGCCCGTTGATCACCTCCAGTCCGTGCGACGCGACAGCCACCGCATCGCCGGCGCAGCTCAGGGGCGGCTCGCCGACACCGTGCCCAGCTGCCCCGGCTGGCGCGTTGCCGATCTGGTCTGGCATGTGGGCGTCGTCCAGCTGTTCTGGCAGCTGGTCGCCCGTGGCGAGCTGTCCGGGCCGCAGGCGTGGGTGGAACCTGCCCGTCCCACCGACGACCAGCTGTTGGCGTGGTTTCGCACGGGGGCGGATACCGCGGTCGACGCCTTGGCCGGTTTGGATCCAGAGCGGCCCGCCTGGACGTGGGGACGCCGGCACAACGTGGGTTTCATCCGTCGCAGAGTGGCCCAGGAAACCGCGGTGCATTGTTGGGACGCGCTCTCCGCCGTCGCCGCCGACGAGCCGATCGAACAGCGCATCGCCGCCGACGGAGTCGACGAATTCCTCGACGAGGTCCTGCCTGGCCTCTCCCCCGACCTGGCCGGTCCGGCGCAGACCGTCGGCTTGTGCGCCGGCGATGTCGGCGCCGACTGGACGATCCGCGTCGGCGGCGGCTCGGCCGAGCTGGCGCGTGAGCGCGTCGGCGCCGACGTCACCGTGACCGCCCCCGCATCGGACCTGTTGCTGCTGCTGTGGGGGCGCCGCTCGGCCGACGACCTCGAGGTCGACGGCGAACCAGCTGCCCTGCAGCGCTTCCTGGCCCGGGCGCGGTTCTAGGCGTCGAACCGCGGACTACACCCCGAACATCGGCGGCAGTGCGAGCACCATGATCAGGCCCCAGAAGAAGTGGGTCAGCATCGGTGCGAGCACTCCGCCGGTCGCGCGGCGCTCGAGCGCGCACACGGTGCCCAGGATGATCGCCGCGAAGCCGAGCATCGGGTTACCGGTCGCGGCGCCCGTGGCGATCACATAGAGCACGGTGGAGACCAGCACGGGCCGGTACTTGGCCAACGCGGTGAACAGTGAACCGCGGAAGAACAGCTCTTCGGCCATTCCGTTGACGACCGTGATGAAGACGACCAGCCACAGCGGGCCGACATTGGAGTACTCCAGCACCCGGGTGATGTAGTCGGCCACCGGGGGGATCTGCCGGCACACCAACCCGCCGACGACGAACACCGCCCCCAGCGCCAGCCCCACCCCGGTACCGGTGATCAGGGGACGCTGGTTGCGGCCGCGGAAGTTGACGTGCCCGAGATGAAGTGGACCCGAGACGAACGCGCCGAGGGCCCACACCGCGGCCAGGGCCAACGTGAGCCAGATGAACGTCGCATCCTCGGGTGGACGGCTCAGCGAATAACCCAGCAGCGACCCGCCGACCAACAGGACGACGCCGACCATGATCTTGCGCCGCCGGATCACCGCGGGCGGCTCGTTGTACTGGGGCGCCTTCGTGCGGGCGATGTCGTACAGCTCGCCGGGCAGTCCGGAGCGGTCGTCCTGGGTCACGCCGACCCGACCTTCGGAACCAGTCCGAGCACCGTGTCCACGCCGGTGCGCACGGCCGCGGCGACGGGGCCGGGGATCTCGTCGATCAACCCGAGGACCGGGTGCAGCACCGACGGCGTCACCGCACAGGCCAGGCGCCGCAGCCGCAACGCGTCGCCGCCGGCCCAGTCGGGGTCGGTGTCGGCGAGGTGGTGCGGGTCGGCCAGCTCGTCGACGGGACGCCGGCGCGGGCTCGTCACCGATCGCCGGATGGCGTCCTCGACCCCGATCCGCCCGCCGGGCGGCTCGGGCACCCGTTCGAGCAGGCCGTCCTCGGAGGCCATCATCGGGTAGTCGAGGGACTCCACGAGATCGCCGGCCAGGCCGCCGGGCACAGGCAGGATGATGCCGGTCACCTTCGAGACCAGCCCGGTGTCGATGCCGTGCACCGCCACCGGGGTGCGCCAGATGCCGGCAGCCTTCGCGTAGGTCCGCAGCAGATCCCCGTAGGTCGTCGTCTCGGGTCCGCAGATGTCGTAGCTCCCGGCCGGCACGGTGTCGGAGTCGGCCGCGGCGACCAGGTAGTAGAGCGCGTCGCGCACCGAGATGGGGTCGATGGGGTTGGCCGACCAGTCCGGCATGGGCAGCAGCAGGAACCGGTCGGCGACGTAGCGCAGCATCTCGAACGACGTCGAACCGGCGCCGATGACGATCGCGGCGCCGAGCCACACCACATCGGGTCCGCCGTCGACGTGCAACGCGGCCGCCACCTCGGCGCGGCTGGTGAGATGCTCGGACAGCGAGTCGTCGTCGGGCACGAACCCGCCGAGGTAGACGATGCGACGGACTCCGGCCGCCTTGGCCGCGGTGGCGACGTTCGCGGCGGCCCGGTTGTCGGCCTCCCGGAAACCGGGCTGCCCGATGCCGTGCACCAGGTAGTAGACGACGTCGATCCGCCCGGCCTGATCGAACGCGGCCCGGGCGGAGTCCTCGTCGTGGGCGTCCAGAGCGACCGTCGAGACGCGGTCGGACCAACCGAAGTCGGCGAGCCGGTCGGGGTCACGACTGGCGGCGACGACGTCATGGCCGTCGCTGAGCAGCGCCGTCACGAGACGGGAGCCGATGTACCCGGTGGCGCCGGTGACCAAGGTGCGCACAGCTTTCACGGTACGGCTGTACCCGAACGCCTCAGAACAGAACCCGGGTGTGACCTACGTCGGATCAGGTGTCATCCGCGTCACGGTGGAGCTCGACCAGCTTCTGGTAGAGCTCCGCATTGGTCCGGATTCCGGCGATCTCGTCGTCGCTCAGTTCGCGCCGGACCTTGCCGGGCACCCCAGCGACCATCGAACCGGGCGGCACCACCGCGCCCTGCGGCACGACGGCTCCGGCCGCCACCAGCGATCCGGCACCGATCGTCGCTCCGTTGAGGACGACGGCGCCCATCCCGATCAGGCAGTCGTCCTCGACGGTGCAGCCGTGCAGCACCGCGTTGTGTCCGACGCTGACTCCCGACCCGACGCGGGCCGGGAATCCGGGGTCGACGTGAATGGTCACCCCGTCCTGGAGGTTGCTGCCGGCGCCGATCTCGATGGGCTCGGCCTCGGCCCGCAGGATCGCGCCGTACCAGGCGCTGGCCCGGGCCCCGAGGATGACGTGGCCCACCAGGGTGGCGTTGGGGGCAGCCCAGCTCTCGGGGTCCAGCTGGGGTCGACGGCCGGCAACGGACAGGATGAGCGGCTGTGGCATGGCCGCCATCGTATGGGCGGCGATCGGGCGGCCCCGCCGGGGGGAACTGCCGACGGTTCGTGCGATCCTCGCCTGATGACTTCAGCACCGACCGCTCTCGACGTGGTCGACGGTGTCGACCTGACCGGCAAGACCTGTGTGGTGACCGGGGCGTCGTCCGGTCTCGGACGCGAGTCGACGCGGGCATTGGCCGCCGCCGGGGCGCACGTGATCCTGGCCGCGCGCAACGCCGACGACGTCGCCGACACCTTGACCTGGGTGCGTACGTCGGTGCCCGCCGCCCAACTGTCCAGCGTGCACCTCGATCTGACCTCGTTGGCGTCGGTGACCGCGGCAGCCGCGGCGATCCAGGATCTCACCCCCGCGGTGCACGTCCTGATGAACAACGCCGGGGTGATGTTCACACCGTTCGGGCGCACCGTCGACGGCTTCGAAACGCAGTTCGGCACCAACCACCTGGGCCACTTCGAGCTGACCCGCGCGCTGTTGCCGGTACTGCTGGCCGCCGACGGCGCCCGGGTGGTCGTGCTGTCCTCGGAGGGACACCGCATGGGTGACGTCGACGTCACCGACCTGCACTGGGAACACCGTCCCTACGACAAGTTCGCCGCCTACGGCGCCTCCAAGACCGCCAACGTGCTGCACGCGGTCGAGCTGGACCGCCGGTTGCGCGACAGCGGGGTCCGGGCCTTCGCGGTACATCCGGGCATCGTCGCGACATCGCTGGCCCGGCACATGACCGCCGAGGATTTCGAGAGCCTCAACCGGGTGCCCCGAACCGGCCGGGACAAGCCGGCGCGGCGCCTGGACGTGACGAAGGACTTCACCACCCCCGACCGCGGGGCCGCGACCCAGGTGTGGGCCGCCGTCAGCAGCGACCTCGACGACGTCGGCGGGGTGTACCTGTCGGATTGTCAGATCGCCGCGGCCGCCCCGTACGCGGTGGACGAAGCCCGCGCCCTGGAACTGTGGGAGCTCTCGGAGCAGATCTGCATCTCGGGGCGCCCGAGTCTGGACTCGACGGTCTGACCGCGCTTCCCCTGGACGGCCGAGAACGGCCGCCGGTAACGCAGCCGTGTCCGGGGCACGATGAACAAAGAGGTGTGACGGAGCTGTCGCGCCCTCGACGGTGGAACACGCAGGTCAACGCACTGGACACGGACCGATACCGCGTTCGGCGGCGCCGCCTCGACTTGGCCGTGATCATTTCGTGCCCTTACCATGCCAGGCGACCTGACAAGCAGGAGGAACAGAAACGTGAAGTCCCGCACCAGCAAGGCCATCGGTGTCGTAGCGAGCGCCGCCGCGATCGCGCTGTCGGTTCCGCTGGCTGTCACTGCCTACGCCGAGCCGACCACCCCGGTCGCGGAGATCCCCGATCCTCAGGGCCCCGAGTGCGGTGCCTTCAAGGAAGCGCTGCCCAACTGGAAGAGCCTGGCGAACCTGCCGGTCAGCAGCGCGCTGGCCAGCATCCCGCAGATCAGCACCTTCAACTCCGCCATCTCCGGCGGGTTGAATCCGGCGGTCGACATCACCGGCGTGCTCGACAACGGCCCGTACGTGGTGTTCGCCCCCACCAACGAGGCGTTCGCGGCGCTGCCTCCCGAGCAGCTCGAGGTGCTGCGCACCGATCCGGCCGTGTTGACCAGCCTGGTGTACTACCACGCGTTCCTGGGCCTGCTGGGCCCCGACGACGTCAAGGGCCAGCGCCCCACCCAGGAGGGCACCGAGGTCGAGGTGACCGGCTCGGGCGGCGACATCGCGGTCAACGAGACCACCAAGGTGGAGTGCGGCGGCATCACCGCGCAGAACGCCCGCATCTACATCATCGACCAGGTGCTGAACCCGGCCGACGCACCGGCGCCGATCACCCCGGAGCCGACCACGTCGACCGAAACCACCTCGACTGAGACCACCGAAACGACGGAGACCACCGAAACGACGGAGACCACCGAGGCGCCTGCTCCGACGACCCCGCTGCCGGCGGAGAGTGCTCCGACGCCGACCCCGGCCGCCGACGCTCCCTAGTAGGACGAGCTAGCCAGAACTCAGCGAGGACGGGGCGCGCACAGCATCGCTGTGCGCGCCCCGTTCGCTGTGGCGTCGTCCGGCTACAGGCCCAGGTCCCGGCCGATGATCTCCTTCATGATCTCGGTGGTGCCACCGAAGATGGTCTGGATGCGTCCGTCGACGTAGTCGCGGGCGACCCGGTACTCCATCATGTAGCCGTAGCCGCCGTGCAACTGCACGCACTGGTCGACGACCTTCTTGGCGACCTCGGTGCTCCACCACTTGGCCTTGGCCGCCTCGACGGCGCTGAGCTCACCGTCGACGACGCCCTGCAGGCAGCGGTCCAGGTAGGTCTCGGTGACCTCGAGCTCGGTGTCCATCTCGGCCAGCAGGAACCGGTTGTGCTGGAAGCTGCCGATCGGTTGGCCGAAGGCCTTCCGGTCCTTGGCGTATTGCACTGTCTGACGCCAAGTTTCGCGAGCCCCGGCGATCGCGGAGATCGCGATCGACAACCGCTCCGACGGCAGGTTCTGCATCAGGTGGTAGAAGCCGCGGCCCTCCTTGCCCAGCACGTTGGCGCCCGGCACCCGCACGTTCTCGAAATGCAGCTCGGAGGTGTCCTGGGCGTGCAGGCCCATCTTCTCGAGCTTGCGCCCCCTGGTGAAGCCCGGCATGTCCCGCTCGACCACCAGCAGCGTGAAGCCCTTGTGTCCGGCTTCGGGGTCGGTGCGAGCCACCACGACGACGAGGTCGCTGTTGATGCCCGACGAGATGAACGTCTTGGAGCCGTTGACGATCCAGTCGTCGCCGTCCCGCACGGCCGAGGTGCGGATACCGGCCAGATCGCTGCCCGCACCGGGCTCGGTCATCGCGATGGCGATGATGGTCTCGCCGCTGGCGATACCCGGCAGCCAGCGCTGCTTCTGCTCGTCGTTCGACAGGTCCTTGAAGTACGGGCCGACGACGTCGTTGTGCAGGCTCAGCGCCGGGGCCGGAACGCCGGCCTTGGCGATCTCCTCGTCGATGATCGCGTTGAACCGGAAGTCGTCGGTGCCGCCGCCGCCGTACTCCTCGGGCATGTTGAATCCGATGAGCCCGTGCTTGCCTGCCGCCACGTAGGCCGACCGGTCGACGATGCGGTCGGCCTCCCACTGCTCGGCGTTGGGCACCAGCTCGCTGTCGATGTAGCCCCGGACGGTGTCGCGGAACGCCTCGTGCTCGGCCTCGTAGATCGTGCGCTTCATGAGTTTCCTTCGCTCATCGTGCTTACTGCGCTTTCCAGACCGGTTCGCGCTTCTGCGCGAATGCCAGCGGCCCTTCTTTGGCGTCCTCGGAGTTGAAGACCACCGCCACCTCGCGCATCGTGCGTTTCCACCCGGGCTCATCGGCAGCGACGACGGCGTCGTCGGCACCCACCGCGACGCGCTTGCTGGCCTGAACGGCCAGCGGGGCGTTGACGGTGATGCGCTGCGCCAGCGCCAGCGCGGCCTCCAATTCCGTTCCGTCAGGGACGACTTCGTTGATCAGGCCCCACTTCAGCGCGTCGGCGGCGGTGATCGGTTCTCCGGTGAACATCATCTGCAGCGCCACCTTGCGCGGCACCTGGTCGACCAGGCGGAACACCCCGCCCGCGGCGGCGATGAGGCCCCGCTTCACCTCGGGCAGGCCGAATTTCGCGCTCTCGCCGGCGACGACCAGGTCACTGGCGAGTGCCAATTCGGTGCCGCCGCCGAGTGCGGTGCCGTTGACCGCGGCGATGGTCGGCTTGTCGATGAAGTGCCGGACGTAGCCGGCGAAGCCCCACTTGGGCTGGTCGGGGTGCCCGATGTTCTCGCCCCGGGACAGGGCCTTGAGATCGGCGCCCGCACAGAAGGACTTGTCGCCGGAGCCGGTGAGCACCACCACCCACACCTCGGGATCCTGCTGCGCTTCCTCGAGCGCGTCCCCGAGCGCGATGCTCACCGCCGAGTTGATCGCGTTGCGCGCCTCGGGCCGGTTGATCGTGATGACCATGACGTTGCCCCGGCGCTCGACCAGAGCGCCGGGACTGTCCTGCGTCACAGCAGTTCCAGAATGGTGGCGTTGGCCTGGCCGCCGCCCTCGCACATGGTCTGCAGACCGTACTGAATTCCGTTGTCGCGCATGTGATACAGCAGCGTGGTCATGATGCGGGCACCGGAGCCGCCCAGCGGGTGGCCCAGCGCGATGGCGCCGCCGTTGGGGTTGAGCTTCTTCTCGTCGGCGCCGATGTCCTTCAGCCAGGCCATCGGCACCGGTGCGAACGCCTCGTTGACCTCGAAGGCGCCGATCTGGTCGATCGACAGTCCCGACCGCTTGAGCGCTTTCTGCGTCGCCGGGATCGGCGCGGTCAGCATGATCACCGGGTCGGCACCGGCCAGGACCGCGGTGTGCACCTTGGCCAGCGGCTTGAGGCCGAGTTCCTTGGCCTTCTCGGCCGACATGAACAGCAGCGCGGCCGAACCGTCGGAGATCTGCGACGAGTTGCCGGCGTGGATCACGCCGTCCTCCTTGAACGCCGGCTTGAGCTGACCCATCTTCTCCAGCGTGGTGCCGCGACGGATGCCCTCGTCCCTCAGGACGGTGTTGCCCTCAGCATCCTTGATGGCGACGATCTGATCGTCGAACGCGCCGGCATCCTGTGCGGCGCCGGCCTTTTCATGCGAGTCGAGGGAGAACTGGTCGAGCTGGGTGCGCGACAGGCCCCACTGCTCGGCGATCATCTCGGCGCCGATGCCCTGGTTGGGGGTCTGGCTGTAGCGGTCCTTGAAGGCACCCGGGTACGGGTTGCCGCCGTTGGCCAGCGACGAACCCATCGGCGTGCGGGACATCGACTCGACGCCACCGGCGACGACGACGTCGTAGTGCCCGGCGACCACACCGGCGGCGGCGAAGTGCACCGACTGCTGGCTGGACCCGCACTGGCGGTCGACGGTCACGCCCGGAACGGTCTCGGGCCAGCCTGCCGTCAGCAGCGCGGTGCGCCCGATGTCCAGGGCCTGTTCACCGGCCTGCATGACGCAGCCCCAGATGACGTCGTCGACCAGCGCCGGGTCGACGCCGGCACGCTGGACGAGGCCGTTGAGCACCTGCGCGGACAGATCGGCAGGATGCACGCCTGCCAGGCCGCCGTTGCGCTTGCCGACTGGTGAGCGGACAGCCTCGACGATGACGGCTTCAGCCATGGAAGATCTCCTTCGAAAAGTGTGGTAACTCGAACGTAAACGAACAAGGTTTACTAGGTCAACCTACTGGTTGGTAGGCAGATTCGGTAACTCAGCGCACCGGCGAGCGGCCGGCGGCGGCCCGGTCGGCCGCCTCGGCCAGTTCGTCGCGAAACCGCGGATGGGCGATCTCGGCCAGCGCGTGACCGCGTTGCCGCACCGTCTTGCCTTCCAGCTCGGCGACCCCGTACTCGGTGACGATGACGTCGACGTGGTGCCGCGGCGTCGTGACGACGGCGCCGGGACCGAACCACGGCACGATCCGTGACACGAGCTCGCCGTCCTTCTCGTAGGTGGAAGGCAGGCAGATCAACGAGCGGTCGCTCAGCTCGAGTCCGACCCCGGCCACGAAGTCCTCGGCGCCACCGATGCCGCTGAACTGGTTCCCGGCGACGGTGTCGGCGACAACCTGGCCGTGGAGGTCGATCGCGAGCGCGCCGTTGATGGACACCATGGTGTGGTTGGCCGCGATGACTTCGGGCGCATTGACGATCTCGACCGGCAGGAACGCCACATCGGCGTTGCCGTCCAGCCACGCGTAGAGCTCCGCCGACCCGAACGCGAACGTCGTGACACTGACCCCGTCGAAGATCCCCTTAGCGTCATTGGTGACTTTGCCCGCCCGGTGCAGCCGCATGCAGCCGTCGGTGAACATCTCGCTGTGCAGTCCGTAGCCACCGCCGTCCCCGTCGGCCAGCAGGGTCGCGATCTGACTGGGAATCGAGCCGATGCCCGTCTGCAGCGTGGAGCCGGGCCGGATGAACGCGACGGCGTGCTCGGCGATCGCCCGGTCGGCATCCGACGGCTCCGGTTCGGGGAGTTCGAGCGGGCTCTCCGAGGAGCGGATGAGGATGTCGATCTCGTCGACGTGCAGCGCATGCCGATGGTCACCGTGCCCGAACGTGCGCGGATAGCCGTCGGACGCCTCGACGATCAGCAACCGGTTCGGGTCGGCCCCGGCCCGGCGCAGCTCCTCGGCCGTGCCGCCGGCGTGCAGCGCCAGTGAGCACCATCCGTCGGCGTCGGGGGCGGCGGCGACCGTCGTCATCACGCGGGGGCACTGACGTTCCAACAGCGGCCCGAAGCGGCGGAAGTCCGCCGGGGTGAACTCGATGTCGGCGCCCGAGTCGCGCAGCGCCCGCTCCAGCGGGCCGTAGAACCCCGACTGGTAGTGCACGCCGGAGCGGCCGAAGAGTTCGGTGCTCACCGCCAGCAGCGCACCGTAGACGCGCAGATCGGTCCAGTCCGTCCGCTCGCCCAGCGCGCGCAGGAACCCGGGCGGCTGACCGGGCCCGAGCGGGATGCCCAGCGTGTCGCTGCGGTCGATGCGGGCGGCGGCGTCCTCGGCGGTGAGCTCCTGCGGCATGCAGCCAGCCTTCCACGCGACACACCCGTATCGTTCGCGATCACGCCCGAACCCGCGACCACCTGCCCGGTCCGCCGGGAATTCACCGGCCGGACAGCGGACGCTCACCGCCGGTCCGCCGGCGCGCACCCGCATCTGGGTCACGATGAGCCGATGGCGTTCCCAGCCGCATGTCACGACCCGGTGCTCGACGTTCCGGCACCGACGGCGCCCGAGCCCGGGGCCTATCTGCGCGCGGCGCTCAACTGGCATTTCGGCGCGGACACCGGGTCACCGTTCTGGCTGCGCGTCGCCGAGACCCTGGATTTCGATCCGCGTGTCGAGGTTCGCAGCTACGACGACCTCGCCCGGTTCCCCGCCGTCGTCGACCAGTTGCGCGACGCCGCCGTCGAGGACCTCATCCCGCGCGGATACGGGTGCCCGGCCCCGGTGCCGAAGGTGTTCGAGTCCGGCGGCACCACCGGCGCGCCGAAGCGCACCGCACAGCTGCCGGACTGGGTGGAGCAGGTCACCCGCTGGCAGGTCGAGGATTTCAGCGCCGGCGGCTTCGTCGCCGACGCCGGGCTGCTGGCACTGGTGCCGGGCGGACCGCACGGCGTCGGCTATTTCGACCGCGCGGTGGCCGAACGACTCGGGGCGCCGTGCCACACCGTCGACCTCGATCCACGCTGGGTCAAACGCCTGGCGGCGCGCCGCGACCGGCGCTCGGCGGCCGTGGTCGGCGACTACGTGTCACATGTGCTCGACCAGGCTCGCCACATCCTGCGCTCGCAGCGGGTGACGAACCTGCACGCCACCCCGCCGCTGCTGGAGGCCATCGCCACCGATGAGGAGCTCACCGATCTGGTACGCCGGCGCATCCGCTTCATCCTGCTCAGCGGCGCGCACGTGGATGCCGACACCATGGACCTGTTCCGCACGATCTTCCCCGCCGCGACCGTCTCGATCGCCTTCGGCAGCACCATGATCCTGTCGCAGGCCGCCACCCGTGTCGTCTCCGACACGGCAATCTTCGATCCCCGTTCGCCGTATGTGGTGTTCTGGGTCGTCGACCCGGTCTCCGGTGAGCGGGTCGGCTACGGCGAGCGCGGACAGGTGGTGATGCACCACATCAGCAAGGGCATGTTCATCCCCAACAACCTCGAACGCGACACCGCGCTGCGGATGCCCGGCCCGGACGGGCAGATCGGTGACTCGCTGGCCGAAGTCGTGCCGGTGGCGGTGTTCGACGGCGAGCCGGTGATCGAGGGCGTGTACTGACCATGGCTGCCGGCCCTACCGCGCTCAGGCTGGATGCGCTCGGGCCCGAGGGGGCGTACCGCACCCGGGCCCGCGAGGTCGTCACCGACACCGGCGGCGATCCGGTACTCGAGATGTCGCTGGCGCCGCGGCTTTTCGTCACCCGGACGGTCGCCGCGCAGCGACGGGCCGCGCCGTTGCCCGCTTCCGAACGCGCCGCCGCGTTACACCGCGCGGCCGAGCTGTTCACCTCGGCCACACTCGCCGGGCTGGACTTCACCGACTACGTCGAACTCACCTGCCGCATCACCGGATTGCCGATCACCGTGGCCGAGACCGGTGCCCGCGCCGTCGCGACGGCGGTGGCGTCGGCCTTCGACGCGGTGCGCGCGGCGCTGCCCGCCCGGACCGAGCTGGAGTGGCGCCGCCAGAGCGAAGGCGCGATCTGGGCGCGGCGGGGCGAGGTGCTCGGTGTGCACGCCCCCGGCAACGCTCCCGGCGTGCACGGCCTGTGGCCGCAGGCGCTGGCGTTGGGCTACCGCGTGGCGGTGCGGCCGTCGCGGCGTGAACCGCTGACCGCCCACCGGCTGGTGAGCGCGCTGCGGCAGGCCGGATTTCGTGACGTCGACGCCGCTTGTCTGCCGACCGGGCACAGCGGCGCCGACGACCTCGTGCGCGCGGCCGACCTCGCTCTGGTCTACGGCGGGCAGGATGTCGCCGACCGCTACGCCGGCGACCCGTCGGTGTTCGTCAACGGTCCCGGCCGAGCCAAGATCCTCATCACCGCCGAACAGGACTGGCGTGCCCACCTCGACGTCATCGTCGACTCGGTCGCGGCGCTGGCGGGCACCGCGTGCGTCAACGCCACCGCCGTGCTGTACGAGGGCGACGCCGGGACGCTGGCACGGGCGGTGGCCGAGCGGCTCAGCGCGTTGCCCGCGTTACCTGCCGCCGACCCCTGTGCCGTGCTTCCCACGTCGGCGATCGGCAACGCCCGCGCCGTCGCCGATCGGCTGGCGCGCTGCGCCGTCACGGCCGAGCCCGTACTGGGTGCCGAGCAGGTGGTCGCCGACCTCGGCGACGGCGTCGCGGCGCTGCGGCCCGCGGTGCATCTGCTCAGCTCACCGGATCCGGTGACGCTCGGGGTGGAGCTGCCGTTCCCCTGCGTGTGGGTGTCGGGGTGGTCGCGGGGCGACGGCCTGGCACCGCTGCGCGACAGCCTCGTCGTCACCGCGATCACCGCGGATCAGACGTTGCTCGACAGCCTGGCCCGGGAACCTTCGGTGACCAATCTCTACTGCGGCACAGTCGCGACCCACCACGGTGCCCCGCACATCCCGCACGACGGATTCCTGGCCGACTTCCTGATGCGCAACAAGGGGTTCGTCCGCCGCTGAGCCTCCCCGCACTCGCGCTGGCAGTATCTGGGGCTGACCGCCCGTTCCGTCCGATGCCGCCCGGCAGCAGCCCCACATGGTTTACTGAGTTGCACAGCTTTGTGGCAGTGGAGTCGACCGGGAGGAGGGTGCCGTGGCGCGCAGCACTCCCCTGGCCCCGATGATCGGCGCCGACGCCGTGGCGTCCCGCGCCGCGGTCCGGTCCCCCAAGACGGCCGAGCTGGTCGCCGGGACCCTACGGCGCATGGTCGTGGACGGCCAGCTCAAAGACGGTGACTTCCTGCCCAACGAAGCCGAGTTGATGGCCCACTTCGGTGTCAGCAGGCCCACGCTGCGCGAAGCGGTGCGGGTGCTGGAGTCCGAGCGCCTGGTCGAGGTGCGGCGCGGCTCGCGGACCGGGGCGCGGGTGCGGGTGCCCGGTCCCGAGGTGGTGGCCCGACCGGCCGGCCTGCTGCTGGAACTGTCCGGCGCGACGATCGCCGATCTGCTGACCGCGAAGTCGGCGATCGAGCCGATGGCGGCCCGGCTGCTCGCCGAGACCGGCACGACCGAGGCGTTCGACGAACTCGAGCAGATGCTCGCGGGGCTGGCGACCGTCGACCACCAGTCCGACCGTCTCGCCGAATCGACCGGCGCGTTCCACCTGCGGGTGGTGCAGCTGTCGGGCAACGCGACGCTGGGCATCGTCGCCGGCATGCTCCACGAGATCACCGTGCGGCACACGGCGTTCGTGTTCAACGAGCGCCGGCCGGTGTCGCGGGACGACTACGAAAAACTGATGCGGTCCTACCGCAAGCTGCTGCAGTTCCTGCGCGCCGGCGACGCCGACCGCGCCGAGGCGCACTGGCGCAAGCACCTCGACACCTCACGCGAATTGCTGCTCACCGGGCTGGAGAGCGTTCCGGTGCGCGACGTCATGGGCTGACCGACGACGACCACGTCACGTGCACCGGCACGGTGTCGTCCCACGGCTGACGCGTGACCATGTCGGCGACCATCACGTAGCCCCGCTCGAACTCTCCGGTGGCGGCGTCGACCAGTCGGTACTCCTGGCGCTGCTTGTGAATGGGCTGGGCGTCGAGCACCAGCACCCGTACCTCCCCGGGCTCGAATCGGCAACGCTTCTGCAAGGCGGCGATCAGCTGCTCGTTGTGCATGTGCCCGTCGCCGAAGTTCCATCCGATCGCGGTGCTGCAGATCCGTTCACCGTCGGTGAGCACGTAGTCGGCTTCGTCGTGACCGGCCATCAGGCGGTGCGCCAGCGTGAACATCGCGCGGCCGTGGGTGTTGAACGACCGGAAGGCGTACCCCATGTACTGGTACATCTCGGCGGTTTCCTTGCTGCCGTAGAACTTCTCCATCTGTGCGGCCGGCATGCTGGCGATCGCGACGAGACCGTTGTCGATCTTGACCGCGGCCGAGGGTTTGATGCACCACAGCGAGGTGTCCCAGTTGCCGGCGTAGTAGCGCATGCCCGGCAGGAAGGACACTTTGCGCGGGAACAGGTTTCCGATCACCACCGTGCCCGCCGACACCGCGAACAGCAGCAGCGGCCAGGGGCTGTCGAGATCACCGAGGCCGATGCCGGCGTTGCCGACGAACAACGCCAGCACGCTGAACATCATGAACACGTTCCACTCCAGCGGCACTCCCATCGGGATGGCCGACAGGATGCCGAAGTGGAAGCACAGCATCACGACCGCGGCGATCGCGGTGACCCAGCCTCCGTGGGAGAAGAACAGCACCAGCGGCACCAACATCTCGATGGCCGTAGAGAAGTGGGCCAGCCAGCGCGAGGCCCGGCCCGGGCGCAGGTCGTCGGGGAAGTGCTCGAAGAATCTGCGCTTGATGGAGCGGGGACGGATCACCGGGTTGTTGCTCATCATCGTGGAGATGACGAACGGGAAGTGCTTGTTGAGTTTCGACGTCGCCGCGCCCATCCAGATCACCAGGCACACGAGCTTGGCGGCGAGGACGATGTCGGCACCGCTGAACAGGAAGCACACCGCCAGTGCGCCGTAGACCTCGCCGCGGGCAGCGAGAAAGATCACCTTGTCGCGCAGCCCCGCGAGCGCCAGCAGTGCCAGGATCGCCACCGTCTGCCACACGGGCAACACCCCGATGTCGGATCCGAGCTCGGGGATCGGTCCGGAGCCGTCGGAGAACAGGGCGACCACGAGCATCACCAACAGCCCGGCGTAGAGCGCCACGTCGACCGGTCCCCGGCTGTCGCCGGAGGTCAGCGGCACCCGGGAAGGCCACGGTGGCAACCGGATCGTGTTGGGTCGCAGCCAGTACAGGATGGACCCCATCGGCGGGAAGAAGCGGTTGTTCAGCGGCCCGAATCCGCAGCCGAGACCGACGACCTCGAAGAGCATCGTGTAGAGCACGACCTTCTGGTAGACGATCGGCTCGGCATACCAACTACTGACGTTCGTGAATCCGTCTATCCCGGTCGTGGTCAGCACGACCAGCCACGCGCCGAGTATGTAGAGCGCGATCTTGACGACGTAGAAGAGGTGCATGACGACCGGGGTGCCGAAGCCGACCTCGGCCCAGTGCCGGGCCATCGGCACGATCCTCTCGGCGCGGGTGCCCTTGCTCCATTCGGCGTAGTCGACGACGGGCGCGTCCTGCTTGAGAAAACCCATGGGGGTCAGATTAGAACGTGTTCCAGTTCGCCTGGGGGGAACCGCGCCAAAACGGCGTGGACACGACCGCGGCGGGTCGGCGACGAGGTCTGTGACAATGGCGCGATGGCTGCTCCGCACGAGGACCCAACGGCCGCTCCGCACGAGGACCCGACGGCCGCCTTCGCCGAAGTCGCGGCCCTGCTCGACCTCGACGACACCCAGTTCGACACCCTCAAGGTGCTGGGCCGGGCGCTGCACGTCAACGAGGCCGACCTCGGCCAGACGTTGGAGGCGATCCTGCGATCGGCGACCTCGGTGATCCGGTGCGCCGATCACGCCGGGGTGAACCTGCTGGTGCGCGACCGCCTCGAACCACAGGCCACCCTCGGATCCGCACCGCCGCGGTTGGACGCCCTGCAGCAGCGCAGGGGTGTGGGGCCGTGCTTCGACGCCTCACGCGAGCAGTGCGTGATCACCGTGGCCGACATGGCCTGCGAATCCCGCTGGCCCGAGTTCGCCTCGACAGCGGTCGAGTTGGAGGTGCATTCGATGCTGTGCGTGCCGCTGTGGGTCGACGAACGGCGACTGGGCTCGGTGAGCCTGTACAGCGCGACGACGCAGGCCTTCGACGCCGCGGCGGTGCAATTGGCCGACCTGTACGCCACGCACGCCGCGGTGGCCCTCGCCGACGCCCAACGCACCGATCAGCTCAGACGCGCGATGGCCAGCCGCGACGTCATCGGGCAGGCCAAGGGCGTGCTGATGGAACGGCACCGCATCACCGGCGACGAAGCGTTC
>MDTC01070445.1_pt1 | contig 29148 bp, 11 predicted proteins | sample 811181 | NCBI WGS metagenome assembly MDTC01 (sample SAMN05326644, study PRJNA326480) | marine metagenome | isolation source: seawater | place: Pacific Ocean: North | collected 2011 | reverse complement strand
TGCACGGCTAAATTTGCATTGAGGGGTCTCGCTCAGTCTCTTAGAGCCGAGTGTAGTGGGCGGAATGTGCGTGTATCGCTGGTTAATCCTGGTGTCGTCCGAAGCCCATTTTTCGACCATCAGCGCTTTCGACCTGGCCCGGCTCCGGAGCATGCGATCGAGCCTGAAGATGTTGCCGATGTGATCTCGACCATCTTGACCATGCGACCAGGCACAGTGATCGATGAGATCAACTTAACGCCGCTCAAACATGTCCTCGAGTTCGACTAGTCGTTCGCAACCGAGCCAAATTTGCTCGGCTGGTTTTCCAGCCCTCTCACCGTGATTTGCCTCGCCGCAGACCGTAAAACCATAGTACCGTACACGGGTGAAATAAAATCACGGGAGACGATGTGAACCGGTTTTTAATACACCTTGGTCAACCCACGAAGATCTGGGCCTGGCCGAGCCTATTTTTGCTTGGCATCTGCATTGGATGTGGGGGCGAGACGACGTCCATGTCTGAGCCTGATGCCATGACTCCAGACGCCGTCATCGCCGCCGAGTGCGGGAATGGCCAGGTGGAGGGCGATGAAGAGTGTGACGATGGCAACGCCGTGGAGACCGATGCCTGTTTAAATTCGTGTCTGCGAGCGCGCTGCGGTGACGGCATCGTCCACGCCGAAAATGAGCTTTGTGACGATGGAAATCAAGACGATGGCGATGCGTGTAGAAATAACTGTTCTCCAGCGCGCTGCGGCGACGGTGTCGTACAGGTCGACGTCGAAGAATGTGATGACGGTAATGAATCGGATACGGATGCGTGTCTACCGACCTGTGTTGCCGCTCGCTGTGGAGACGGCATCGTCCATGTTGGGACTGAAGATTGTGATGATGCAAATGAGATAAACGAGGATGAGTGTAAAACCGATTGTCGTGCTGCACGGTGCGGAGACGGCGTCGTGCAAGACGGGGTCGAAGCCTGCGATGACGGTAATAATTTGATGACCGATGGCTGCCTCAATAACTGCGTTTTAGCTCAATGTGGAGACGGCATCGTCCATGTTGGTGTCGAAGATTGTGACGATGGCAATAGCGACGAGACGGATGGGTGTTTGATGGGCTGTCAGGCCGCGCGCTGCGGGGATGGCATTGTCCACGAGGGAACCGAAGACTGTGATGACGGCAATAATGAAAATTCGGACGACTGTCTTAACAACTGCCAATTTGCTCGCTGCGGTGATGGTGTCATTCAGCTCGATATCGAAGATTGTGATGATGGAAATGATGACGACTCAGATGCGTGTCCATCGACCTGTACTCAAGCCTATTGCGGTGATGGTTTTGTTCGTGAAGGGCGTGAGGAGTGTGATGACGGAAATGGAATTGATACCGATGATTGTCCATCGACATGCCAGGTCGCGCAATGCGGCGATGGACTTCTCTGGGCTGGCGTCGAGGACTGTGATGATGCCAATGGGATCGACACGGACGCATGTCGGTCCAACTGTCAGGCGGCCCGCTGTGGTGATGGCATTATCCATGAGGGGATTGAAGTCTGCGATGATGCCAATGATTTCAATGGTGATGCGTGTACCAACGAGTGTGAGACGGCGAGGTGTGGCGACGGTTATGTTTTCGTAGACGTCGAAGAGTGCGACGATGGAAACGATGTCGAAACCGACCGCTGTCGAGGTGATTGTACACTTGGGATCTGCGGTGACGGCGTGGTTATCGAGGGGGTTGAGGCTTGTGACGATGGGAACCAAGACGAGACCGATGACTGTTTAAATAGCTGCGAAGATGCACGATGCGGCGACGGCGTGATTCGTGTCGGTGTCGAAGAATGCGATGACCAAAACCGGCGAGATGACGATGGGTGTCGGAATACCTGCGAGCGCGCCCGCTGCGGTGATGGCATCGTCCGCGTTGATGTCGCACCCGATGATCCGCGCTTTGAAGAATGTGATGACGGCAACGGAGCTGATACCGATAGCTGTCTGAACACGTGCCGGTCTGCGGCGTGTGGTGATGGGGTGGTTCGAGCCGGTCGAGAAGAATGCGATGACGGCAACCGACAGAACACGGATGCGTGTTCGAATCGATGTCGAACCGCCTATTGTGGAGATGGCATCATTCGGACCGATCTTGAGGCGAGCGATGACCTCTATGAAGCCTGCGACGATGGCAATTTAGAAAATGATGACGAGTGTCTTGTGAATTGCCAAGTCAGCCGGTGTGGAGATGGATTTGTTAACCTGGAGACTGAGGAGTGCGACGATGAGAATCAGGACGATAATGATCCGTGTTTGAGTACCTGTGTTGTCAACGTCTGTGGCGATGGATTTGTCCGGCCAGACCAAGAGAGTTGCGATGATGGCAACGCCGTGGAGACCGATGCCTGCTTGAGCAGCTGTGTTGTCGCATCATGCGGCGATGGTGTGATCCAGGAGGGGATAGAGGCCTGCGACGACAACAATCAAGACGACGATGATGGGTGTCTCAGCACCTGTACGCTCGCTCGCTGCGGTGATGGTGTCCGTCGCGCTGACGTCGATTCTGACAGTCCCGATTTCGAAGCGTGTGATGATGGCAATAACATCGACCAAGATGGATGTAAGTCCGATTGTCAACTGGCCGCCTGTGGCGATGGAATTGTTCGCGCGGATTTGCCTTTTGAATCGCGAGATTTTGAAGAATGCGATGATGGCAACAATGATGATAACGATGGCTGTAAACGCGATTGCTCGTCCAACGTTTGTGGTGATGGATTTGTCTATCTGGGCATCGAAGATTGCGACGATGGCAACGACATCGAGACCGACAGTTGTCTGACCGGCTGCATCAACGCGCAATGCGGCGATAATATTGTCCAATTTGGAGCAGAAGATTGCGACGATGGTAATCTAGACGACGGCGATGATTGCTTGAGCGGCTGTCGATTCCCCCATTGTGGCGATGGATACTTACGCCGTGGCGTCGAGGACTGTGACGATGGCGATGTCGACAATACGGACGAATGTGTCGAAGGCTGCCAAACCGCCAGCTGTGGCGACGGCTTTGTCTATGACGGTGTCGAGCAATGTGATGATGGCAATGACATCAACACAGATGCCTGCCTCAGCGATTGCACGAGTGCTGCCTGCGGAGACGGGATTGTGCATGTTGGCGTTGAAGATTGCGATGACGGGAATCTGGACGATGGAGACGGCTGTGAGTCCAATTGCACAACCTGCGCAGCGATGGCGTTTGATGGCGTTGGGCAGCACGTGACCGTTCGCCGTGCAGACAATATCTTCTACTTTGATTCTGTCACGGTTGAGGCATGGATTCGATGGGATGGCCGCACGCTGCCTCACGAGTGGTCTGTTGTTGCCGGCCATGGTGCCGGTCAGCGAGTCTTCAGGTTGCAAATCAAGTCCGAGACAGGACAGATTTTCTTTGATGTCAATCAGGATGGACAAGGGCCCCGCGCATCGATCACTCCATCGGAATGGATCCATGTCGCTGGTGTAAATGATGGCCAAACGCTCACTTTGTATGTGAATGGCGTGCCTGTTGACTCACGGGCAGGAGGCGGTCTTGGGCACGCCTTCGCCGTTCGTAATTTTGGTCTCGGCGCGATTCCAGGAACCGTCGAAACGACCGCCTTTTCTGGCGAAATGAGGCAAGTACGCATTTCTCACAATATTCAGTATGCGGCCCCTTTTATCCCTGAATGGCGGCTGGAAACCAATGCCGACACCATTGGATTCTGGCCCCTTCGATTGGTGGAGAATGGGGTGACCCTCAACACGGTTGATGCACTCCACCACGGCGATGTTATCGGTGCATCCGTCACGGTCATTGCCTGCCAGACGGGCCTCTGTGGCAACGGTGAGGTCGAGTTGGCTGAGCAATGTGATGATGGCAATGAAAATGGAGATGATGGTTGTTCTGAACAGTGCCAGACAGTCTGCGCATCACAAGCTTTCAATGGCTCCGATCGTGTTTGGCTCGAGCCGACTATGAACGCGATTTTAGACCAGCTAAACCCTGGATATACCCTCGAGACTTGGGTCAAGCAAACTCAACCCAACGCGAATTCTGAACGGACCATCATGGGTATATCTTGTGGTCCGCGTGTTGGTCTTGCTGCAGACGGTGAACGGATCGAGCTGAGTGTCGGTGACCAGAGGTGTAGCGGTGAACGTCTCGCTCAAATCGGTCCGTGGCAGCATATTGTTTTATCGGCTGAAATAGAGGACCCGCTTACGGTCTCCTTGAGCGTCGATGGACGTCTACAATGTCGTGTTGTCGCCCCTGATCTCGCACCGGCAGCTCATCTAAATGGGCAGATGCTCATCGGGGCCACCTCAGAGCAGTGCCTCTTGGTTGACGGGGCCGACTTCGGCGAGACCGGATGGATTGGTCAGGTGGGCCCAGTTCGGCTGTCCAACGGGATCATCTACACTGATGATTTCACACCTGATGGATGGCTTGAGAGCAACGCATCAACGGTGTTTTTATCCAATCACCTGTATCCGAAGCTCGATAATCAAATTCGCGACGAAGGCCCTTTGGCTTTGTCGACTGTGATCAGCGATGTCGCTCGCCAATATGACGGACCCGGATGCGGACAGTGTGGAGATGGCATTCGGCAATTAGATGAGCAATGCGATGACGGTAATCGCGCCCAAAACGATGGTTGCACGAACTCGTGCAACGTAGCCGTTTGTGGAGATGGACTGGTTTTTGCTGGTACGGAACAATGCGATGACGGCAATCGTAATGGCGGCGATGGCTGCGAGCCGGGTTGCACACGAACAGCCAGTTTCTGGGATTTCCCCTTTGTTCATGACGAGCCATCACGGCGAGCAAATCATTCAATGGCCTATGATCCTGCGACCAGAGATGTCGTGGTTTTTGGCGGAACAACGGGCGGTGATTGCGGGACCGAGCCTACCCTCGGAGATATGTGGAGGTGGAATGGGTTTGACTGGGTTCGTGTCCAACTCGTCGACGGGCCGAGCCCGAGAGAAGGCGCCCAAATGGCAACGGACCCTAATCGTGGTGGCCTCTTGCTGTATGGAGGCTGGGACCAGTGCGGCGATGGGGGCCTGACTTACTTCACTGATACGTGGCATTGGGACGGCGTCAGCTGGACTCGGCTTAATCCCCCCGACCACCCCGGCGAACGCGCCGCCTTTGCGATGCTCGAAGACAGCGATGCTGGGGTCATTTATATCTACGGTGGCGCGTCTGATGGGCGGTCTCAAATGTACCGATGGACAGGCGACAATTGGGTTGAACTGCCTCAATTACAGCAACCTGGAGACGTTCAATCACCTCAGCTTGCACACCATCCGTTGACGGGTCACGTCTTGCTGATGGATGAGCAGTCTCGACTTTGGCAACTGACGCCCGAGAGATGGGTCATTGTCAACAGCCCCGATGCGCCACCAGGGCGTTTAGCTGGCGCTCTGGTATTGGATGTTCGCCGTGGGGAACTCATGCTGCTCGGGGGAATTGACGCCGGGGATTACGTCGATGACTCATGGTATTGGAATGGACTCCAATGGACGCGCGAAAACATACAGGCTGGTGTCGGTTTGAGGCGCTTGCACAGAATGGCGTACGACCTGAGTCAGGGCCACATCATCGTGTTTGGTGGATACACCGACCAGGGGGTCGCTGCAGGGACGATGCTCAGGCGGTAGCGACTGTCGGAGCCCATCGGGTCGGCATGTCTAGATTGCTGTCCTCAGGCTCCAGAGTTCAGGAAAAAACTTCAGACTGAGCGCTTTGGACAGGTAGCCCACCCCTGATGTCCCACCCGTCCCCCGTTTAAAACCGATGACCCGCTTCACAGTAGTCATATGTCTGAATCGCCACTGTTGAAAGTTGTCTTCGACGTCGACAAGTTTCTCGGCGAGGGCATAGAGGTCCCAGTGTTGTTCAGTGTCTTGGTAGATTTTAAGCCACGCATCGTGGACCGATGAATTTTCCTCGTAGGGCAGGGACCAATCTCGCTCCACATAGTCGCTTTGAATGTCAAACCCGCGGCGACTCAGGAGTCGAATACACTCGTCATATAAACTGGGCTCATTGAGGCAGGTGTGGACACGTGAGTAGATATCAGGGTCGTGTCGATGAACTTCGATCATTGCGGCGTTCTTATTTCCCAGAATGAACTCGATCATCCGATACTGATACGACTGGAACCCAGACGAGTGTCCCAACGCATCCCGAAAAGCGACATAATCCGCGGGTGTCATCGTCGATAGAACGTCCCAGGCTTGTTTCAGTTGATTTTGGACCTTTGAGACCCGTGAGAGCATTTTGAATGCGGGCGGTAGGTCGTCAGATTTGACCAGTTCTCGAGCGGCGTGAAGCTCGTGTAAGACCAGCTTCATCCACAATTCTGAGACTTGGTGAATGATCAGAAAGAGGGCCTCATCATGGTGACCAGAGAGTTGCCGTTGGGCCGACAGAACTTTGTCGAGCCCGAGATAATCGGCATAGCTCATCTCTTGGCGGAAGTCCCACTGGACTTTCTCATCCTTCAGATCAACCTGATTCTTAGAGGGTTTGGGCTTGTTCATCCCTGTATCTCGTTTGGTCACGATGGACTCCGCCAATCTGGTTGAGTTTTCGTCATGAATGCCATGAGTCCCTTCTGGGCATCTTGTGTCCCTAAGCAGGCCATCAGCCGTTCGTTTAGGTAGGGGAGGGCCTCTGCATAATCCATGTCAGATTGCCGATAGAACGCGTCTAAGCCTAATTTCATGATCTCTGGGGGACGATCAACTAACTTTTGAGCGAATTCTAAAACCGCTTCATCTAAAGACTCTGCCGGGAAATGGTCATTAATCAGACCCATCTCTTTTGCCTGTGCTGCACTGATTCGTTCGCCCATCGTAATGAGCTCAAGACCTTTGCGACGGGGGACCACGCGGAAAATATTGGCCATGATCATCATTGGCCAGAGGCCTCTTTGAATTTCTGGTGTTCCGAAGGTTGCGGTCTCTTCGGCAAATGCAAATTGGCAGCCACACATGAGTCCAAGGCCACCGGCCAACGCATAGCGCTTCACCTTGGCAATAATCGGCTTGTGGACCGTCGTCAGTGCCAGATTGAGTTCAACAAAACCGCCCCGATGGGGAATGCTTGATTCGTTGCCCGAACTGGACCCACTCATTTGAGACAAATCGCCACCCGCACAGAAAACGTCGCCCGCGCCCGTTAAAATGATCGCCCTGACGTGGTCATCATCCCGCGCTTGCTCGAGGGCATAGATGAGTTCATTGACCAGTCGAGCCGAGAGGGCGTTTCGCTTTTGAGGTCGATTGAGCGTAATAGTGCATACGAAGTTGTCTATCGAGTAGATTAAGTCCTGATAAACGGTCATTTTATCTGCCTTTGTGTTCTCTCGTCTCGATGAGACAATTCAAGATTGTGACTGAGCCAACGCTCCATCTCCAGCCACAATGGGGCGGCGCGTGGAGAGGTGACCAAAGTCATGTGGTCTGGGTCAAAATCCAAGCCATACTGACCGGCTTTCGCGAGCCAGAACTCCTTAGTACCAAATCCCACGTCATTGAACCATCTTTCGGCACCAACGGGATGCGCCATAAGTGCATCGCCAGCACCGACGACCGATAATATGGGCGCCGAGACCCGACTCGCAGCCAAGGTGTAATCTTTGGTTCCATCTCTAGAACGCCAGTGGTCTGTGACCCAAGATCGCCTCAAATCCGATACGTATTCGAGGGCTTCATCGCATGAACCAAAGCGAAGCTTTCGGCTGGGGAAATAACCGAAAGAACGGGTGATTCCATAGAAAACTGTGAAACTGAGAGACTTCTTTAAACGCCTGAAAAAACTCGGCTCCAAGCTTGGGCGCCAAACATTTGCTGAAAGGAGCAAATAGGCATCAGGGGCCGTCTCAAATAAATTCAAGCCACCCGTGGCGACGCTTGCGTGGCCACCCAGAGAGTGTCCGCCCAGCACCAACGGCAATGACCCCACTCTGGCGCGCACCGCGCTTACGATGGCCGGCAAGTCGAATTTGATAATGTCATCGTAGGTCCAGCTGCCACCCTGTCTCGGTTTTTTTCCAGATTCACCACGGCCCCTAAAGTTGGGCAAGAAAACCCGCCACCCTAAGTGTGCAAAGGTCTCGGCCATCCCCTTGCCTCGGCGACAAAATGTCCGCGCATCAACCATCATGGCATGGGTCAAAATGATGCAGGCCACGACATCGGGTGTCGTCGGGCTAATTTCGGTCACCTGGAGGATGCTGGCGTCGGCCGTCTCAATTTTAAATCGATGGGTCGATAAGGAGGGGGGAGACACCATCTTAAATGATGTTTTCAAAGCCAGGATTATCCGGCGTCAGGAATTCCAGGGCACCTCCAAAACCTGTGTAGAATTCCAACGTTTGGCCATTCTTTGGTGTGATTTTAAGTCTGGTATCCGCCAACTTACTGTTCAAACAGTAATTCAAGACCCCATTGGGATTGAGGTATCCAAGGCAGATCATTTCATCGGGGTTTGCCATCATTGTAAGCGTCGCACTCGCCTGTTTATTCTTCATCGTAAGAGTCCAATTTGGATAGGTCATATCCGTCTCTTGGTTCCATAGATCAATGAGGGTATTGAAGCGATATTCTTCCCCCTGATGGCGAATCACCATCGCTGAAATTGGGGGGGTGAGTTTGCCACCGATGCGAATTCGGCCTGAGAAGCCTTCGACCATACAGGTTGGACGTTGACCATCGAAAAAAATGCACTGGCCCCAGGCGTAACGTGGTGTGTGTTCTACGCCCCAATTATGCCCTTGCATTCCATGCCACCCATCGATGGAAATAGTGTGTCCTGACCATTTCATTTCACCGCTAAATTCGAGGACAGGATGTGGAGTTACGGTCTTCGAACGGGGGAGACTGGTGTGCAGCATCCATCGAAATGGAAAGATGCTCAGCGCGTCGGATAGTGAGCTTGCAGTCGGCGCCCAGGACATATCCCAAGTGCATGAGCCCTTTGAGTTCGTCAGAGAGCCCGAGGCCCGTCCATTGGCTGGATCGAGGATAAATCTGTTCTGACCGATCTCAATCTCGAGAGGCGCGCCTTCGAATCGCGTTTCATCGAAGGCCAATGTTTGGCGATCGCCCCAGATGGCGCCCGTCACTCCATCGAACGTACAGCACCAGATATCGGCTGTCGCCGGTTGTCGACCGCGTCTCGCAAGGATGGTGGCTTTAAGCCAGAAGGCGCGTCGACTGTTTGGATCATTTGCGCGCCAAAAATAGCTCTCAACGTGACCCGCAGTCATGCCTCGGTGATAACGAAGCACATTGTCGAGTCTAGCCGATGCTGCCATAAGGCTCCTGGGTGCGGTGGACGCTCTAGAGCATGTCTATGCGTTGGCACAATGTAGCTTGAATCGCCCGCAACTGCCACCGTCGATGCGTAGACAAACGGACAATTAGAGCGCATGATGAAAGGCTATGGGGATTGTTTCAGCAAATTTAGGACCCTTGAGCGACTTTTGGCCGACCCGTCGGCGGGCCGTGTCGCCGCAGCCCGATATCATTTTCATCAACGGGTACTATACGACGCCCAATTGCACCCACAAACTGATTCACTGGATGGGTCAGCAAGGGCTCGCCTGCAATGTACCTGATCTCGGCGGCCTGATGGGTCAATGGCAGACGGCGCGGGTTAAGTCCAGTGCGGCCCATTTGGCGGCTCATCTGGACTCACTTTCAGAGGGCAGTAAACCCTGGCTGGTCGGTCATTCACTCGGTGGCGTGATCGCTCGGTATGCCATTCAAGAGTACAATCTCGACCATCGAGTAAGCGGCGTGATCACCTTAGGCACACCCCATCGCGGTGTCGGCGCAATTGGATTGGTCTTTCTGTGCGGTCTCGGCTTTCTTGGTCCTGCGGCAATCGATATGTTGCCGGGCTCTCGGGTCATGAAAACCTTTGCGAGTGTCCCGTGGCCGTTCACAATTCCATTGATTTCAATCGCAAGCACTGATGATCGCCTATGCCCCATCGATGCCAGTCGGCTCGGGACCGATTCGGCCCATAACTGTCGATTCATACAAATTGACAGTCTCGGTCATAACGAGTTGATTCGCGATGAGTCAGCTCTTGTCCTACTGCTCAAATGCATCACCGGAAAACAGCCGTCTACGATGAGTTGAGGCGCTCGCTGATCTGCTCGGCGACCATGGTCGCGTATGCCATGATTGAGACCTGGGGATTGACGCCCAATGACGTGGGAAAAATCGAGCCATCAACGACAAATAAATTGTCGAGTTCATGGGTCTCTAGACTTGGTTTGATCACGCCCTGCTCGGGACGCACACTCATCCTAGCTGTACCCAGTGGATGGAACGCGGCCGCCTCAAATCTCCATGGGCTAATCGGCTTACTCAAGGCTTTGAGCGCCGAGTCTAGACTGGATTGCATCTCAATCCCTGCGATGGGTAAGTAGATTGTCTCGGCGCCGGCCGCAAAGAACACTTCGCTCAACATCCGGAGGCCTTTGACCATCTTTTGTGCATCCCGATGACTGAGCCAATAACTGATCAGAGGATGCCCCCCAGGACCACGCCTCACGCGTCCATTGGGTTCATCTGATACCAGTAGACCGAAGATGGCGAGATGGTCATAGCGTGCCATCAGATCAGTGAGCTTACGACCGGCAAATGGAAATGCAATACTCGCATATTCAGGGGGGACAAACGCGCCTTCAAACATAATCCCTTCATCGAAGAGTTCATAGAGTCCGTAGCCCTGGGGTGTATCCTCCCATCCCCGGACAGGTTCGGTCATATCCGCTACGATTTTGGTGCCGGGATGAATACTCAGATGTCGACCCAAGTGACGATTTTTAAGTCCATTGTTTAGTAGGAATGGGACGCCAGCGATGGCACCGCATGCACTGACGACAATATCTGCATGAATATCGAGTTTTTGACCGGTGTTCCGATGGCGCCCGACCAAGCCCGTCGCCTGGCCCAATTCAGTCTTAATTTGATGAACTTTAACATTGGAGAAAAGCCGCGCCCCTCCATGAAGAGCCCATGGGACATAACTGACATTAGTCGATTGTTTTGCGTCACTTGGGCAGCCGAATGCACACGCGGCGGCGCGTTGACAATCTCGAATATTTCTGTCCAAAGGTCCGTGGGCTAAGCCCAGCTTTTCTGCACCTTTTGCAATAATGGCGCTGGACCCACCCAGGAGATTGGGCGCAACGGGCTGGATAGACAGCCGCTCTTCCACCCGTGCAAAAGCGGTCTCTAGATGGCCCCTGTCTGTCAACACTCCTGACGCTTGCCACGCATCAAGAATTCTATCTGGTGTTCTAAAACAGGTGCCTGAGTTGATGGTCGTTGTGCCACCAACGGTACGCCCTAGGGGGATCGGGATGCCTGGACGCCCTAGGGCGACGGTTGTGCCATTTTGCCAGTACAAGTCCCTTAAATGCTTTGCTGGTAAGTCGCCGAAAGTCTTGCTGTCATGGGCTTTTCCAGCTTCTACGATGATGACATCAATACCGCGCTCGGCCAATTCACAAGCAAGTACACCACCGCCCGCTCCAGACCCGATGATGGCGACTTGACAACGGAGACTGAGGTCACCGCCTAGATGAGCAATGTGTCTCTCATGATTTAACGGGTTCGGTCCTTTGGGGTTGATTGTTTCGAGTCTGTCCGCTGGATAATTAATCTGAAGTTTGACTGCCCTGCGTTCCACATGGACAGGCTTGATCAGGGTCAAGAGGGCTCTGATAGCGAACCGTTTGATAGCAAAGCGACTCTCTATCCAGGACTCCAAGTGGCTGATTTGATGGGCGGGCTTTAGAGCCCAAAATGGCTTCAAACGGAACAGCAGTGAACTCAGTGAGAAGACCCCCGCAAAGAGGCGGACACCCAAGCGGCTGGTTGTGGGCATCGTCTTTAGAACGAGGCCCACAGAGTCACATAAATGTGTCTCATCGATGGGCACTGAAAGTGTGTCATCGGGTGGGAAGGTACCATGGGCAAGGGCGACCATTGTCCATCGAAACCAGCCCCGCATTGGATAGGGGACAATATCGACGTGTTCCATGGACGCCTCACTCGATGAGTTGCCCGCATTGGATCGGCTCGAACTTTCAGACGGCATAGACATAACTGACAGAGTGTAGTCCGAATCACACCGGCGGGTCCATGTATCCGTGTTGCCCAGCTGATTTTCTCTACATATCCTGTCTGTGCTGGCCTAGGGGCGTCGCCGTTTAAGACGAATCAAACCGACCATCAATACCAGTGCAAACACGCTCAAGGGAACCTGATTTCCTTGTCCAGCTGTGCACCCCAATTTGTCTCCTTGGATGTCTCGGAACGACGGAATGTAGGCATCGGGCTCTGGCGGAGCTGCATCCGGAATAATCATCGGCGTAATCGACAGGCGGTATCTTTGTACTGTCACACCGCCATCAGGTCTCCAAACACCATCGACTGTGCGCCCGTCAGTGGCCGTGAGTTCGACCTCGACCGAGCCATCCATGAGACGCGGCACATCCCAGCTCAGCTGCCACTTACGACCGCCCAGTGGAACTAAATCCATCTCCTCCGGGCCGCCTGTCAACTCGAGCTGAACTTCATCTTGTGGACCTTGATCGCTGATTTCAACCGTATAGAAATAGGTCTCGCCCCCGTCCGCATCTTCCGGAGGCTCGGTGATAAACGAGGGCGCTACATTTACGATTAGAACTTCAATGACCGATTCGATGGGTTGACTGGGCGTACCCCCTGTCACAGCCACCGAATAAATGCCATCTCGGGGGTAGATGTGGCCCACTTCTGAACCACGGGCAACAGTGCCATCGCCAAAGTCCCAGCGCCAGTCTTCAGGATTGGGGTTCTGTTCCCGCTCGCAGGCGGCCGGTCCCGTCTGAGATGTCACGCGACCTTGGGCAACGCGAAGGACAAGGCAGCGGCCTTCTTCGCCTTCTAGGTGGTCGTCGGCAAAGGGCGCTGATCTCAACCAGGGTTCGAGCACGAAAACTTGTTCCACTTCTTTTATCGTGTTCGACCAAGGGTCGGTGACAGCGATCACGACCTCATATGTGCCGCCCCCTTCATATTCATGGACAAACTCACCCAGATATAGGCCTGCCGCTTCGAATAAACCGTCGCCATTCATGTCGAATGCATACTCAAGTTGGTCCGTATCGGGGTCGCTTGCCGAGACGGCGACAAAAACCGTTCCGTTCCGCAAGACCGTCAACGTGACTTGATCGACGCGACTGGGCTGATCGACGACATCTACAACAAACTCCCGCTCTGCGACCAGACCGGACGCATCGGTCACGATCAAGCGACCATCATACTGTTGACCATCCACTGGATAAGCGTAGATATGGCTCGCTTCAAATCCAATGACTGGGTCCAAAGGCCCATTTTGCTGATCACCCCAGTCGACGGTCACGGTCAGCTCGCCGCCCTCGGGATCGGATGCATCCACCCGTAGCTTAGCCAAACCGCCCGGTGCAACATCGACCACGACCGAGTTGATTTGCGGCGCAAGGTTCGGTGTGCCCACACGGTCATCACCGACGACATAGACAGCATCGATATGTCGATTTGACCATGGGTCTAAGACGCGAACACCCACGGGATGCCGCCCCACGGAACCGAATGTGTGCACGACTTGCGGACTTTCGCTGTCTTCTAGATCCCAGACGCCGTCGGCGTCAAAATCGAAGCTATATCGGAGCGAATCTTCAGAGTCTGGATCCCTTGCATTCACTCGAATCAACCAGGTGCCTTCGCGGATGCGTTCGGTCTCAAAAACTGTAATTTCTGTCGGTATGTCTACACTCTCTACAGTAAAATCACGATGTATCTCAGCCCCCGTGGAATCGATGACGTGGAGGCGACCAAAATAGGGGGATTGTGGAGAGCGGTACGCATATCGATGCTGAGCATCCGAATCGATCACCCGAGTCCGCAAACCGGGGTCATCTTCATCGCCCCAACGAATGAACGTATCGACTGCATCACCATCGGGGTCGCTGACAGCGAATTCAATCTCCACGAGACCGCCCGGGCCTTGCGTGAGCTCAAAACCATCCAGCTGAGGCGGCCGGTTTTCTTGAACCCAGGGGACCACCGTAAGGTCCCGTGTGCCGACAGTTGTCAGCCCTGACCACATATCCGTCACCTGGACTCTCAGCCGATAATCGCCAGGTTCAGCGTAGGCATGACGTGCTGCCGCTGACGGTGAACCCTCTACGTCCCATGCGCCATCACCCTGAAAGTCGTATGCGTATGTGAGAGTCGACCCATCGGCGTCTGACGCCACGACGCGAACTTCGTATTCATTGTCGCTGATGTGGATGGCTGTCAAATCGTCGATTCGCGTTGCCTCATCTTGGATTTGAGCTTGGAATTCCACCTCGGCGGACGCGCCAGCGCCGTCGACGACTCTGACATGGCCTTCATAGGGGCGGAGCGAGTCTCTGTAAGCGTATTGATGCTCTGCAAATCCATTGACGAAAGCCTCCGACTCATCTGGTTCATTCTCATCACCCCATTGGACAAAATAGTCCAGGGCATCGCCGTCCGGATCCTGGCTTTGTACAGACAGGGTCGCTGCACCTTGCGGACCAATTTCAATGGAGATGCCGTCGATTGTGGGTGCACGGTTTACGTGTCGCCATTCAGGAATCGAGATTTCGCCAACCGTCTCAGCTGATACGTTAGACCAGCTGTCGAGCACTCTGATGCGATATCGATAATCACCGGGTTCTGGGTATTGATGACTGGCTTGGGCATGGACCGAGTTTGAGACCTCGAACTCGCCATCGTTGTCGAAGTCGTAGCTGAAGAGTAAGAACTCACTGCCGTCCGGGTCATCAGCAACAACAGTGAGGCTCGCGGCGCCGTTGCCTTGGAGAGACTCTTCGACCCCTCGGATGGTTGTTGGCAGGTCCGCGATCACAGTGGCGAATCGTCCGCGCGTTGTGTTGCCCGCCGTGTCTGAGACGTCTACGAATCCCTGATACGCAGCACCATCTGCCGGCAGTGTGAATGCATGTGTGGCACGGCCTCCAGGCATCGCCACCGTCGCATCATCCTCGGCTTCATCGCCCCAATGGACCGCATAGCTCAGCGCATCACCCTCCGGGTCGAACGCAGCCACACTCAGCTCCATCTCTCCGCGTAGACCAACATCCACGGTAATCGAATCGATGTTGGGGGCTTGATTGGGGGCCGGATGGGGGAAATTGATCTCGGCATCCATCGTTGCCAGTCCACCAACCCCGTCATCGACTGTGACGGTCACTGTATAAGACCGGTAGATGTCAGCCGGATAAACATGAGCGGCTACGCCATCCCCTTGAGTCTCAATCTCGCTGCCATCGCCCCAGTCAAATGAGTACGTCAAAGGGTGCTCATCAGGATCAAAAGCACCCACCACAGCAGTGACCGTCCAATCGCCCTCTTTGATCAATCTGACAGATTCCATCACGGGGACCTGATTGTCTGGCGGAGGGTCGATGACAACAAGGACGGGAACAGTGGCCTGACCGCCGCGACCATCTTCAACCAAGACAACAACCAGGTACTGGCCGAAATTGTCAAATTCGTGATTGGCGACGCCTCCCGATGTCACAGTTGCTGGTGTTTCATCATGCCAATCGAAGGTGTATGTCAGCTGATCGCCATCGGCATCCACAGCACTGGCCGCAATGGTGATTCGGTGGCCCGTTTGATCGATAATTCGTACAAAATCGAAGACCGGAGCTTGATTTGGTGCAGGGTCTGGGAAATCCACCGCTAAAATGGCTGTATCTTCGCCATCGAAGCCGTCCTGGACGGTGATTGTAATCTGATAGGACACGCCCAATTGCTCTGCATACGTGTGCGTGGCAACCCCACCTGATTGTGTCACCGGAGCTGTGCCATCGCCCCAGTCGAAGGTATATGTGAGCTCGTGTCCATCGGCATCGGTTGCGTTGACCGCGACCGTTGTGCTGAAGCCGTCCTCTTCAATGACAGCGGCCATTTCAAAGACAGGGGCTCGATTGGGCTCAGGTGCCGCAAACTCAAACTCGAAGTCTGTCTGAACGACGCCACCGCGAGAATCATCGACAATGACGCGGACTGTCACGAGACCCACCAGATCAGCAGCATAGGTGTGACTTGCGACACCACCAGGAGTCGATTCCGGCGGTGAGCCATCACCCCAGTCGAAGGTGTAAGCCAAGGTGTCGCCATCTGGATCCATGCCCGCAACAGCCAATGTGTAATGGCGTCCATCTTGATTGACAATTTGCGCGAAATCGATGACCGGCGCCTGATTGTCCGGGGGGGCTACAAATTCGACATCAACAGTGACGACCGCTTGACCGCCTCGACCATCGCTCGCCGTTACAGTGACGGAATAGCCCTGATATATGCCTGGAAAGCGATGGGCGGCGACCCCAGAGCCTTGAACTGTGTCAGCAGTGCCATCATCCCATTGAAAGCGGTAGCTCAGGGGGTCCCCATCGGGGTCGGTCGCATGAGTTGCAACCACAACCAAGAATCCATCTTGGTTAATGACCTCGGCTTGGTCAAAGCTTGGCGCTTGGTTATCTGGTGGTGCTTGAAAAGAAATGGTTATCCGTTCTTCGACAAACCCACCATGAGCGTCTTCGACCAGAACCGACACATCATAGTCTCTGAATACGTCCTGTGGATATGTGTGTTCAATCACACCAGCGTTGCGTTGAGTGGTCGTTCCATCTCCCCAAGTGACTGTATAGGTGAGCGGATCTCCGTCTGGGTCACTCGCTGAGATGGCGATCGTTACGTCAAAACCATCTTGCTCGATGGTTTGCACCAGTTCGATCTGGGGTACCTGATTTGCTGGAGGGGCGGCAAAGTCTATGTCCACAGTTGCTTGGTCCATGCCCCCGCGGCCATCGCGCACGGTGATGGTGACCGAATACACTCTATAAACGTCCGTCGGGTACGTGTGCGCCGAGACACCCGCTGAGTTTTGAATTTCAGCACTGCCATCACCCCAATTGAATGTGTAGGTCAGCTCGTCTCCATCGAGATCAGTCGCACCGGCTGCGACTGTGATGACAAATCCATCGCGGCTGACCAACTGCGCGAGATCCATGGTCGGTGCTCGATTTGGAGTGGGGGCTCTGAACTCAACGGTTTGCAGCACTTGATCCTGGCCACCTCGCCCGTCAGACACGGTGACTGTGACCACATAGGCCTGGTGTAAATCATCGTATTGATGAGTCGCTGTCCCATCGTTGACGACAGTGACAGGCCCTCCATCACCCCAATCAAAAGTATACTCTAACTGGTCCCCATCCGGATCGGAGGCGGTTGCGACTAGGGTTGCTTCGAAGTCAGACTGGTCAGCAATGCGAATGGATTCCACCACTGGCGGACGATTGTCCGCCGGAGCGATGAATTCAATGTTGATCTCGTCTTGGTCGTCGGCACCACTCGGGTCTGTGGCCGTTACGCGTACTTGATAGGTAGCAAAGACATTCTCAGGGAACCGATGTGTGACGAATGCGCCAGCGGATGTATCGGGAAGGGTTCCGTCGCCCCAATCGATCGTGTAGGTGACCGGATCGTCATCGGGATCGAGGGCTTGGAGTCCAAGAACGACGTCAAAGCCATTTTTCTCAATGACGTGAATGCCACTTAACACGGGGGCTTGGTTGGCTGGAGGGGCATCAAACTCGAGGACAACTTGCTCGCTGACAACGCCGCCTCGACCATCGGAGGCTTCAATTGTGACCAATCTCAGCCCAACCGTGCCGGCCGCATAGGCATGGGACCGGATAATGCCAAATCCCGCTTCAAGGGGGGACCCATCGTCCCAGTTGTACGTGTATTCCAGTGGATCGCCATCGGGATCGCTGGCAGCGGCGGCGATAATTACATCTGTTCCACTTTGGTCCAGTATGGTGACGTAATCAAAGGAGGGTACTTGGTTTTCAGCTGGCGGCGCAAAGTTTACGTTGAGCGTCGTGACCTCTCGTCCCCCGCGCCCATCAACAGCTGTAATCCGAATCAAATAAGGATTAAAGGCGTTTGGGTAGCTGTGACTGACAATGTTCGATTGGGTAACCGTCTGGTCTCCATCGCCCCATTCGATTTCATATTGAACTGTATCACCATCGGCATCGACAGCGCTCATGGCGATGACGACATCGAATGATGAATCGTCTTGATCAATGATGCGTGCTTCGCTGAAGTCAGGCACTTGATTGCTCAGCTGCACCATTTGCGAGAAGGGGGCCTCTACTCCATCGTGGTGTCTCACAAATCCGCTAATGACCGCTTGGGCTGTCCCCGCGGGAACATTAAACTCGATGGCATTCTGTCCACCGCCCGCAAGCTCGTATTGTCCATCTCCATCAACGTCGATGAAATACTCTAAAGCCGGATCAAAAGGTGGGGCGAGCAAGTCCCGTCTTGCAGTACCCATCCCGCAGCCGTCGCGCAACAGGGCTAACCAGGCTTCAAACAGAGTGTTTTCAGGGACTGGGCCAATTGCAACTCGCCCTCTGTCTTGTGGATTGTTGACGGTCGTAGCCTGCTCTTGCCCTCCGAAAAGGATAATCCCTGTCAAGGCAAAGCTTTCGCGCCCGCAATCTGCGTAGTAAAAACTATCGAACGGTATGACGTAATCAACGAAGACGAGCTGTTCCAAAGACGGGCTTGCGCTGACACTGGCTCGATACCAGCCATCGCCTAAATTCTGCACGTCGACTGGCCCGTCTGGCATGCTGGGTGCTGTGTGTTGATATTCGACCGTCCAGGTGACTATTTCGTTTGCGAGTGCTGGTCCCGCCAATACACACAGCACAGACAGGACAGCACCTAGGCAAAACCGATGTGTCCGGCCGACGATCATTACGCAGTTTTGCAGCTCACTTAATAGCCGATTCATGGTGGCTCCCTCAGATGGCACACAGATACACGTTGAGAATACCGCAAAGTAATTGATCGATTAAACTTGGATCGCGATCAGCCGGATAAGCGAAAGCCGACTGTTTTGCTCTAACTGAGTCCAGGCATGCGCCTGGCCAGGTACTGGATGGGGCTCAGTTTGTGCTGGAGGATTGAGGTTTTGCAAGCCAATATGATGTGAGCAAAACCACCGCTCCGGGTGTGCCATAAATCAGCAGATCGAATATGAATCGTCGCGGTAGAAATGGCGCGACACCGGCGTGGTATTGCTCGTAGGTGCCCACGTACAGGGTCTCATGCCAGAAAAAGCCGCAGTAAATGACGAAAAATACCAGCCCGATCGGACCAGTTTTCGGGTGTTTTACACCCAATAAATGGCCCAAACATGAGGCTGCGATAATAGCCAGTAGGAAGGCCGAATACACACCCGTCGATAGACTTGATGGATCGAGGATGTATTGCCAATCCCATGCGGGGTATGTTTGCAGAAAATATAAGCCAGGAACGCCCATACCAAGCACGCCGGCGACCAAAGCTAAATCGATGCGATCGCCCTCGCTTTTTGTGCCGATAGCCGAACCAACAATGAATGCGACAGATACGTCAAACAAAACCAATTTAGCCATCCCCCTGCCAGTTCAAAATGTCGTGTTCGGTCACGCACCTGTTCCCGTGCGATGATACACCATCCGCCACTCGCCTCCATTTAAGTTACCAGGCCATGTTTCGAGTCGCCAGTCAGTGGGTCTGAAAACCGGTCAAAACCGGTCCCAAAATCGATGGTTTTTTAAGCTCCATCAGAGCGCTATAAGAAAACCGATCCGACTGCAAAAAAACAGAATTACTGCACCCTTTCCAACTCACCAAGTATCACACTGATACGGCTCCCTTCAGGGCTAGTGGGTCGCTTAGCCATAAGTTACATAGCTAAAATGGACCCTTTTCCTGCCCTGTGTTGAAAAAAAAAAGTACAGCCAATCCTGTATGTTTAGGCTCGAAAAATACACTGAGGGTGTTTAATTGATTGGATCTAGACTAGTAAATAGCGTTAAGAAGTTCGAAATTAACTTGCTTTGTTGGTACACTTACGAGTGGCAGGGCATATATTTATATCGAGCACCCCAGTGGGGGGGAGGCACGAGTTGAAGAAAAATAACAGTGTGACAACACTTCGTCCGGGTAATCGCATTGCGGTTTCCCTTTTCGCGTTCGCCGCGATTTTCATGGTCGCTGAGACCGCCAGCGCGCAGCTTCGAGTTAGCTCGATTGACTGGGTGCAGGGCCGTCCGGAAATTCCGCATCCCGCGTTGAACAACCGGGCTACGATTCTGATGGCGATTGCCGAAGGCGGCGGCTGCAACGGAAACTACCAATATCGCTGGGATATCAACGGCGATGGTGATTTCGATGACGGCAACGAAGGCTGGCGCGGCAGTAGCTCCGGTGGTCACCGCAGTGGTTGGTGGGCCCCGCTCGGATTGGAAATTACGTTTCCCGACCAGCCGGGTGACCGTCTCTTCTACCCCAAGGTGGAAGTCGATTGTGCCGGCCAGCGAGCCTCGACAGTCGTGCCCTATCTCGTCCGTGTGGACCGGATGTGCCCAAACTACCCCAACGATTTCAACGGCGGCTGCCGAGCTGAAAAAGACGAGAACATAAAGCTGACCCGGCAATACTACTACGACCGAATCGTCGACCGCCTCATGTGGTGGATGTTTAACTCCACAAGCCACCACAATGACGACGGCCGCCGCGGCGGCATTCATGCCTGCGTCTACTGGGGCGGCCCGGAAATGTATAACGTTGGTCACTATCTAAACGTCTTTCTCCGTCGTTCCCACGGCTACGGACCAGGACGTGACGTTGATGCGTACTACAGACATGCCGTCTACTGCGGTCTTAACGCACTTGTCGGTACGTACTCCATGGCCGGCGGCGGCTGGTTCAATGATGACGGCGCCGACGGCTGGGACGGCTGGAGAATGTCGTACACGAATGCCCGCCTCGGTGGTCACTGGGGTTGGGGCAGTTATGGCTCAACCGCCTGGGTTGAGCCCGTCGTAAATTACGGTAATGCCGATTATCGCGTTCCCGGTGGCGAGGGCAACGTGCGCGGTCGTACGCTGCAGGATCTCGGTGGCGACCTCCGCGATGGTATTTTGTATTGCATGGGTGGGTCTGGTCAATGGTTCTACTCATGCCGCTCGGACGGTCATGCCGATGCGTCAACCAATGGCTGGGCTCCCGAATCCATGCGTATTCTCGGGCGTAAATTCGGCATGAACACATACAGCTGGGCGCGGGACCGCCAGCGTAACTGGCTCAACGGCAATTGCAGTCACGGGTCCAATAACAGCCATAATCTCTTCGGTTGCAGCTATCACGTTCATGGTCCAGGCGGCATCGGTAAGCTGGCCGGTAACGCACTCGTGGGCTACGGCTGGACGCAGTTGCAAGACTTCAATAGCGACGTGGGTGGTGCCCAATGGCGGATGCGCGAGCATTGGATTGCGGCCAGTCGTCTAGACAATGTATGGCATGGTCTCTACTTCCTGTACGCGACCACCAAGGGAATGCGTTCCTTCGTACCTGAACTCTCCGAGATGGAGGGTGGACGCGACTGGGCAACAGAATTCGCCCATTACCTCGTCACTCACCTAGTCGGAGACAACTATTCGAACTGGTGCGCAGGCGGTCCGTGGGGTTGTCACTGGTGCTGCCGCGGTTCATTCACCTACTACAGTGGTACAGCTCTGACAGCGCAGATGATTCAGACGTGGCTGGAAGCTCAAGCCATGGCGAGAGCAAATCCGCAGTCAACCGGTCCTGGCATTCCTGTTACTTTCGACCATTCGTGGAGCCATATTCTTGACCCGCTGGTTACGCTGTCACGCTTCCGATGGAACGTCATCGATAACGGTAATGAAGGCAACAACGGGCCTGGGTCGATGGTCTGGGATTTCACAACCAACGATGTGAATGAAACCTTCGAATACACGTTCTCGGCCAACCTCGGCTGGAGCGACGTGATTAACAAGAAGATCACGCTTGAGGTCACAGACAGTAACGGCAACACCGTGTACGACGACAAGTCTGTATCGATCACGCTCTCTTTGAAGAATCACAAACCGGTTGTGGTCTCCCATCCTGATGGCCGGGACGGTATTTACTCCGGCTACTTTGGACAACGCTTCATGCTTGATGCGAGCCGAAGTTACGAAACTGATCAATGTATCAGAGACACGGAAGATCCGAACTTGCCGGGCGGCAATGCTGAGGTCATCGAACCCCCAGTCGACGCCGACGTGCAGATTCAGGATTGCGATGCCCTCGAGACCGCTATGAATCGCTGTTTGGATAATGCAGACCCGACAAATGTCAACGAAATTCTGGCATGCGTACAGATGCAATATACGCTGCAAGACTGCCGTATGCTTGAGACTGAACTGTCGAGCTGCAATCCGCTACAAGCTGAGATCGCAGCCTGTGAAGCCCTTCGCGCTCTTGATCCGGAAGAGGTCGAAGAGGACGTTGTGATTCCTGATAACTGCGACCCACAAGTGGCCAATTATCAACAGTGTCGCGTCGATTCGGTCAACACCGTCAATGCAACCATCGATGCCGCAAACTTGGCCGAGTTCCAAGCGCAACAAGGCGGTGGGGCTGCTGGTGGAGAGGATGCCGACGGTAACTGTGGAGACCGAGAAGTCTTTCCTGGAGATGGCAACAAGCCCCGCGGTATTCCTGATAAAATTACCAGCATTTGCTTCGACATTAACTTCAACAACCAATGGTGTGAAGCCGGTGAGATTCAGTATTTGTGGCCAGACGGCGCAGCCGCACCGTCACACAACGACCCAATCGAATTCGTACCACGCGCCGGAATGGGCGAGGGTGACATTATCGGTGTTCCCGTCCGTGTTTGTGACGACGGTCGTTGGAACGGTAAGTGCTACCAGAATGGCGATGGCGCTCCTGGGAACTTAACGCGCGGTGACTGCTCCGAATGTGGTTATGGTACGGCTTCACTGCAGGTCATTAACAACACCACAGCACCGGAGTTGACGCTGACCGATCCACCTGCAGAGCCTGCGAAGGGTCGTATGACAGTGGGTGGCTCGCCCAATGATGGTGACTTCCTTGACCTGAAGAACGCTGCTGGTGAGACAAAGCGTCTTGTCTTCGACCACGGCACCGACCAAACATCGGTCACACCGTCGTCGACCACGCTGACTGTCACCGAGACACCCGTCGAGCAGGACACGTTCCGTTTGCAAGACCATACTGGTAATGAGCGTAGATTTGTCTTTCGGTCTCGTTCAGAAGAGGTCGATGGCTCGAGCAGCGACGTACTCGGTATTCCACATGTCCAGATCGGTTTGTCCGGCGCCGGTGGGCCCAATGGCGTCGCATCACGCGTGGCGACTGTAATCAACACGGTCGGCGCCCTCGATATCAGTGCGACGTCGAGCAACAACACGGTCACCCTAACTCAGGGACAGGCGACCTACAGCGGCAATACGCCGATTACGACAACAGGCGTCAACGGCATGACCACGCCACCGTTTAATGGCGGTGTCAATGTCGGCATCGGGAGCGTCCAAGGCGACACCAACGCAATTGCCAGCCGAGTGTCTTCTGCTGTAAATGACCACATGCCAGGGATCACGGCGACATCGTCATCCAATGTTGTGACAGTGCAGCAGCAAACGTCTGGATTTGCTGGCAATACGCCCATCGCTACGGAGAACGTAGAAAATGTGCGTGCCAGTGATTTCAAAGATGGCCGACCTCAAGGCTACGAAGTGGCCCCTGGACAGCGCATCAAGCTCGACTTGAGTCAGAGTCGGGATCCGGAAGGCGTACTCGGAGCCGCACTCGACACCAACGGCGTCTACTACAGATACGAACTGACCCGTGGACGGGGTTATATCCTGCCAGAGCGTGGTTATGAGACAAAGGCGTCCGGGCAAAACGACAACAGCGAAGACCCAGACGACTGGTCGAACTGGGGGTCGCGTCCATTTATCGTTCCTCGTGGTGATGGGCCAGTCGACATGACTGTTCGAGTCAGTGCACGTGACGTGGGCGGTCGTACAGTCAATCGCGATATCGACATTTCATTGATCAATGAAAAGCCAATCATGAAATCTCTCACGTCAGACATCTACGCGAGAGCACCGAGCTTGGATGAAAATCAGGCACCACCGGTGGAGAGTCGTGGTAATCGTCGCTATCGACTGGTTGTTCAGGCAATACCAGACAATGGTGTAGACGCCGTCGTTCGGTTTCAAGCAACAGAGAAGTATGGTCAGGACATCACTGTCACGGCTGACTTGGATAACGATGGCAATGCCGATGCAGACCCCATCGCCGGTCCTGGCGGTACTGCAGAAGGTGAGTTCCGAACGACCTTCCGCGATATGCCACCAGAAGGCCGTACTTTCACGAGCCGAGTTGTGGTCAGCGACGGGAATGACACGGATACAAAGCTGATTCAGGTCTACGTGCCGGCGATCAGCGCTCAGGCCGCCAATGACATTCGATACACCATCGACATCGGTAATGATGGCTCCTTCGAAATCACCGATTCACGCCAGAACTACGCAGATTTTAGACTGCCACCTGGCAATAACTCAATCGAAGTGGCCGGTGCCGTTTCGGCCAATGGCTCGACGATTCCATTCAACCTGGGTCAAGTCGAAATGCCAAACGCGGCACCCGCATTCACTAACCCGCGTCTCGTCAGCCAAGAGGGCTTCGACGTGGTTGTGGCTGCCAGTGCAACAGACCCGGACGGTGACCCTGTCACCATTACTGTCGATTGGGGTGACGGAAACGTCAGCCGAGGCCGCAATGTGGTCTACTCTCATAGTTATGCCAATGCGCGTTTCCAAGTCTACACAGTCCGTGTTCGAGCGACGGATGACCGCGGCCTGTTTGATGAGCATGTCCTGACGGTCGATATCGTTCAACCTGCGATCAAGGAAGCTGACATCAACAGCTTGGCGTGGCGACGTGTCACAGAAATCGAGGGCACCCACGATGGTATTCGCGGATTCGCCATCGATGAAAATGGCACGCTTTTCACCCATAACTACATGGGTATTGTTCGCCGTTCAGCCGATGGTGGTGAGAACTGGCAGGATCTCCTAGAAGACGTTGAGTGCTGTGGTTCAATCACGACGCGCAATGCCGGTGAGGTCTTCATCGCAAGCCCGAGTGGTCTGTACTTCTCGAGTGACAATGGGGACAATTGGGCACTCTTCGACGAGTCGAAATATCTCGGCGTCGCGATGAGCCCCGATCAGAACTATGTCGTGGCAGCCACAATTGACTCGTTGAAGCGCTTCGATATGACCGGTCGCCTGATCGACTCACATCGCTTTGCTGGAGACTTTGAGGATATTGATTCATGCGGGCCCATAGGTCGGTCTGCTTTCACAACTCAAACAGGTCAGCTCTACACCAACGACCGCCGTGATCTAAACCCGGCCGGTTGGAATGTTCCTGAAGCACGATTTGGCAAGGATAAGGGCGCGAGTAGCGTGTCGTTCGACAAAGCCTGTAATCTATACCAAGGCCTTTGGAATGGCTATCGTAAGCTGAATGCTGACAACTCCATCGAGCCGGCGAGCGTAAAGGTACCGAAGCACCTGTTCCACGTCTCTGGCTCCCATACCAAGAATGTGTACGGCGGTGTCGGTGACATTAATGCAATTCTGTCTTGGCCCGATGGCGCTGTGATCATCGGTGCGGAACGAGGCATCTGGGGTGAAAACGAGCCAAGGAATGCGTATCGCACGCCCTATTGGAAGAAGCGTGACCGTGGTCTAGATCGGTCCATGACGGCACGCCGATTGGAAATGCACCCGACGAACGGGTACGCCTATGCCGCCATGAGTAGTGCTATGCAAATGCCTAAGTACTGTCGTAAAGCCCGACGGAATAATAACCGCCGTGGCCGGCGCCGTGGGCGTCGCGGCCGAACGTCTTACTACTACGTCTTCTGTGGGTTCACTCAGAACTACCAAGGCGGTTTGTACCGCAGTGAGAATCCGCTTCTCTTGAGCCGAACCGTCGGTGACGGCGGCAGTGGTTTCGACCCACTCTATACCAATGGCGCAGCCTATGATGGCGCAGCTGGCGGTCTCGTGGTTCGGATGCGAGAGGACGAGCCAACCTATCTATGGTTGGTCGATACCAGCGCGAGTACCATGACCAAGTGGGACCCGAGTGTGGCTCCACCGGTCAAGCTATCCGAATATCGGGTTGGTATTCCGCAGGGTGAGTGCCCTGGCAGCTGTTGTCATGTCGACGGCTGTAATATGGCGAGTCGTGTTGCCATCGATAGTAAGGGTGACGCCTATGTGGCCAGTCGTGGTTTCGGTATCCAAGGTACTGTGACCAAGATTGCGGGCAACGTGGAAGACTGTATCGACCGTAATAATAACGGGCAGATCGATACCAGTCGCGACGGTAGTCCGCTGAATTACGGCTCCGATGAATGTATCTTGTGGACGGTTCCTGTTGGTCCGCCGAATGCGCTCCTGAGGTCGATGACGGTCGATATGGGTACAGACCAGACACCTCAAGGGTTTGTTTGGGTTGGCTCCTACAACCGCAACGAAATCTACAAGCTGAATCCAGACGACGGCAGTGTGATCGCGACCGTCGCGGTTCCATTCGCACCCTACGGAATGACCATGGTCGCTAACGGTGACATGTACGTCTCCGGTCTCGGTGATGGGTCACTATTACGGGTTGACACAGCGGGCAACCAGGTCGCTGGGCGAATTCCGAATCCTGCGGACCTCCGGGGCGGAGCAACCGGCTCGTACGGCATTACAACCGATACCTCGGGCCGCATTTGGCAGAACGGTTGGGGCACGATGGATGCCATCGGGTATGACCCAGCTGACGGAACGTGGTGTCGAGTGACCTTCCCGCCGATCGAGGGTGGTGGTAACGCTGGACGAGGTATCACAGTTGATGCTCGGGGTCGTCTCTGGACGGCTCTCGGTGGTGACGGTAATTCGCATGTCGCCTACTGGAATTCAACACAGTGCCGCCCTGGCCAATCGACACAGATTCCGAGACGGCAAGTCATCCGCTCTGGTGCGGGTCTGACAGGTCCATCGGCCATTGGGTCTGATGCCGCCGGCCGAATTTGGCTCGCTCACAAGAATGTGACGGAGATGATCAGCATCGATCCGAGGAATAATTACCGGATTGCTCGGTATGAAAACGGAGCTCTGGTGCATTCATTCAGCGACTTCACAGGTGTTGTGCGACGACTCGCATCGGGTCAAGGCAGCTATGAGCATGACTTCGAGGCCGAGTGTGATGCGCCAACATGGACGGCATTGGACTGGAGCGCAGCGACACCTCCGGGTGCGAGCGTCAGTTTCACTGTGCAGACAGCTGCACGACGGAACAAACTGCATGAGGGCCAGATCATTAACGCGGGTCGTACACCGGGTGACCCGGGGCCGATCAACGTAACAGGGCGGCTCAATGGTGCCGATGTCGCGTCACGACGGTTCGTCCGAGTGAAGGCAACCCTGCGCATGGGTGATGGTGACAGAAGTCCAGTGCTGCGTAACTTCACGGTGCGCTGGAACTGCGACTGATAGCCAGTGGCGAAAGGCCTCGGTTACGACCGAGGCCTTACCTAAGCTCTATGAAAGACCGTTGCTCACCGCATGTGAGTGACGGTTTTTTTTTGTGTCTTACCTGTCTCGTGACACTCTCAGTCATTCAATTAATTACTGACATAGGGCCTTTGCGTGTCTATCCTGTGACCACCAACAGGTGAGGAAAGCGATTTAACAATGTTGTATCGACGATTTGGACAGGTTGCTTTTGATGCGTCGGTCATCGGCTTTGGCGCGGCCTCAATTAGTGGCGATGGAGGTGGTTATAGTTTCGGACAGATAACCGATGACGCCTCTGTCGAATTGGTTCATACGTCCCAGGATCTCGGGATTAATGTTTTTGATACGGCACCAATCTACGGTTTTGGGCAAAGTGAGCAACGGCTCGGCTCCGCGCTGCGCGGCAGCCGGCGTGACAAAGCGTTTATCGCATCAAAGTGTGGAATTACTTGGGATCAGCAAAGACGTGTTCGGATCGATAATAGCGCATCGACGACGCGAAACATGCTCGAGCAATCATTGCGTCGTCTGGACACGGACTGGCTCGACTTATATCTCGTTCATTGGCCAGACCCAGAGGTCGATATTAGAGAGACTTATGAAGTTCTTGTCAGAGCGAAAGAAGAGGGTAAGGTTCGTGCCATCGGTCTGTCCAATACCAATCAGGCGGAGCTCACTTTAGCCCAGGAAGTTGGGCCTGTTGAGATTTGTCAGGGCCAAGACAGCTTTTTTGAAAGCTGGAACCGGCGGACTCTTTTCAAAGGCTTTCAAGACGAGAATGTTGGTTTTATGGCTTGGGGGACTTTGGAGAAAGGCATTCTGACTGGACGGGTTACCCCAACGAGGGAATACGATTCTGATGATGTAAGAAGCCATGCACCCTGGTGGACTGAGACTGACCACAGCAAACATTTCCGAGTCATGAAGCGCGTTCAAATCTTGCTGGAAGACAATGGGCACACGGGTCTCGATTTAGCTCTAAGCCATGTCTTGAGGGCTGATGCTGTATCTACTGCTCTGTGTGGTGCAAGAACGCCGGAGCAGGTGAGGGGTTTAGTGGCCGCACTCAATCACCCGCTTAGCGATGATTTAGTCCGTGAATGTGATGCAGTACGCAGCGAGATTATGGATTCCTAAGATCTGATTAGAAAAAGCCAGCAGCTCAGGGGGGGGGATCGCCCGCGTCTTTTTAAAAGTCGGCTGCGAGGCGAAAACCAAATTGAACGCCGAGATGAGTCGCTGCATGTGCTGTGCGGGTAGCGGCTCTGCACCAGGCGGCCGTTGAGAAGAGACCGCCGCCTTTCATGACCACGTTATCTGCGTAATTCACGGTCGATGTCCACTCCATGGCCAGTCCACCTAGGTGTCTCACACCGAATGGTGAGACGTCATACGGGAATTCATCGATTCGTGCGGGTCCGTTTCTTTCCCCATCAGTGGTCTTATCGTTGTTCATGCCCCGCGATGAACAACTAATTAACCGATCGTAGCCGTTGCCCCACGGATAGATTCGTCCGTCAACGCCTCGC
>MDTC01250969.1_pt1 | contig 29151 bp, 32 predicted proteins | sample 811181 | NCBI WGS metagenome assembly MDTC01 (sample SAMN05326644, study PRJNA326480) | marine metagenome | isolation source: seawater | place: Pacific Ocean: North | collected 2011 | reverse complement strand
ACCACGTTGATAGGCTGGATGTGGAAGCGCAGTAATGCGTGCAGCTGACCAGTACTAATAGCTCAATCGGCTTGATTTATGCACTGAAAAAAATTTTTTATGAAATTTTAAAGATAGTTGATATTCTTTTTTAAACCTTAACTCAAAATTTTAAGCTTTTAAAATGATAAAATCCTAATGTTTTACTTAAACTAATTATGTTTATATAATCTTATTAATGATTGAAAAAATAAGAAAAAAAAATATTAAAATTCAAGGTTCTCAATTAAGTCAAAAAAAATCATTAAGAATTATTAATCATCTTTTAAAAACAAAGTACAATTACCAATTTGATTGGCTTGGTATCCCAGCGATACAATTCCCAAATGATATAATGATAATCCAAGAATTAATTTTTAAGAAAAAACCAAAAATTATTATTGAGTGTGGAATTGGCCATGGTGGGATGTTGATTTTTTATGCTAGTATATTGAAACTTTTGAATGTTAAAAATTTTAAAGTTATCGGGATTGATGTATTAATAAAAAAAAAAATAGAAAAAGATTAGAAAAACATTCTTTGTCTAAATATATTGAGCTTCACGAGACAAGCTCAATCGATCAAAATTTTTTCAATAAATTAAAAAATAATTCTAACTTTAATAAAAGTAAGAAGCTTATAATATTAGATTCTAATCATACCAAAAAGCATGTTTTAGAAGAATTGAATTTATATTCTACTCTGCTTAAAAAAGGAGAGTATATCGTTGTTATGGATACAATAATTGAGTTTATTAAATCTGTTTATAATAAAGGAAAGGCATTTAAAAAAGGAAATAGTCCATACAATGCTGTTGTTGAATTTTTAAAATGTAATAAAACTTTTAAAGTTGATACTTTTTATGAAAACAAATCATATTTAACAGTAGCTAAAAAAGGCTTTTTAAAAAAAATTAGATAAAATTTTGAAAAAAAAACAATCATTCATTGCAATAATTTTAGCAGGTGGCTATGGCTCAAGAATGGGTGTGCTAACTAAAAAAAAACATAAAACGATGTTGAAAATTGGTGGTTATCCTATTCTAGCTCATTTATATACACAGTTAAGAATAAATCTTATCAAAAAGATAATCTTGTGCATTGGTTATAAGAGCGAAGACATTAAACTTTATAAAGCAAAATCTATAAAAAAAGATTCGGATGAAATATTAAAATTAATAAAAAATTTTAATAAATATGATTATCCAGAAATTGAATTATCTAAATTACCACCAAACTATTCTACATCTCAAAGAATATTTAAAATAAGAAATAAGATTAAGAACAATGATTTTTTATTATTATATGGAGATACGTTATTAAAACCCAAAATTTTAATATCAAAAAAATTTTTAAATACTAAAAAAATTGGAGGAGTTTTGACTTTATCGAAACCACAAGCTAAATTTGGTAAAGTTGAGCTCAAGAAAAATAGAATAACAGGGTATTATGAAAAAAAATCATCTAATGAACAATGGGTCAATTCAGGATGGTGCTTCATAAAGGGTAAATTTATAAATTTATTTAAAGATAAAAATATAAATTTTGAAAACTATGTGTTCAATAGTATAATTAATAAAAGTACACTCTTAGCAGTGAAAAATAATAATTTTTACCTTCCGATAGATACAGAAATTGAACTTAATCTTGCCAATAAGTTATGGAAAAAAAATAAAAAATTATGGTTTTAAAGCAATTTTTATTAAAAGATGATAGATATTAATAAATGAAAAAAAAAATTTTAATTACAGGTATCACAGGATTTGTTGGATCACACTTAGCAGATTATATAATTGAAAATAATTTTGATGTTGAAATTTATGGATTAAAAAGATGGCACCTTTCAAATCTAAAACACATAAAACATATAATAGATAAAATTAAATTGTATGATTGTGATATTACTGATCCAATTTCTTCCAGAAGAACACTTGAAAAAATTAATCCAGATAAAGTTTTTCATTGTGCAGCTGAAAGTTTTGTGAGTCCTTCCTGGATGCATCCAACTAGATATATGAATGTAAATTATAATGGTACCCTAAATCTTCTTGAGGCTCTTAATGCTATGAAGTCTAAAGCGATTTTCCATATACCAGGTTCAGGAGAAGAATATGGAGAAATATATAAGTCAGAACTACCAATTAACCCTGAGACTGTTTTAAGACCAGTAAATCCTTATGCGGTAAGTAAGATTGCCCAAGACTTAATTGGATATGTTTATCACAAGTCTTATAATTTAAATGTTATAAGAACTCGAGCATTTAATCATGAAGGACCAAGAAGAGATAAAGTTTTTGGAATTCCTTGGTATGCATTTCAAATTGCAATGATAGAAAACAAACTACAAAAACCTCTTATGAAAGTGGGTGGGATAGATGATAAAAGAAATTTTACACATGTAAAAGATATGGTTGAAGCATACTGGATATCGACTGAAAAATGTAATGCTGGTGAATTATATTTGGTTGGCTCAGAGTCTGAAAGCCAAATATTTACTTTTAGGCAAGCTTTAGAAAAATTGATTTCAATGTCCAAAATTAAAGATATTAAATATGAAACAGCAGATGAGTTTGTTAGACCAACAAATGTTCCATACTTGATAGCTACTACAGAAAAGTTTAGAAAAGAAACTGGTTGGAAACCCAAAATTTCATTTGATAAAATTTTAGAAGATACTCTTGAGTATTGGAGAAAAAAAGTAAAGGATAATGATTATTTATGATTGATGGAGTCAAAATTATTAAATTAAAAAAAATTCCAGATGAAAGAGGTGCAATTTTTCATATGCTGAAAAGTACCGATGAACATTTTAAAAAATTTGGTGAAATCTATTTTTCTTGTGGATATCCAGGAGTAGTAAAAGCTTGGCATATACATAAGGAAATGACGCTTAACAATTGTTGTATTGTTGGTATGATAAAGTTGGTTTTATTTGATGGAAGAGATAAATCTTCAACTAAAGGTGAGTTAATGGAGATTTGTATTGGAGAACATGACTATAAACTTGTTCAAATCCCTCCTGGAATTACAAATGGTTATAAGGCTTATGGAGATAAAATGGCAATCCTAGCTAATTGCGCAACCATGCCTCATGATAAAAAAGAATTAATTTATATTGATCCATTTGATAATGACATCCCTTATAAATGGGATTTGAAACACGGCTAGTATGAAAAATATTGATTTGGTGGTGACCAAAACACCCCTAAGAATAAGTTTTTTAGGTGGTGGAACTGATATAAATTATTTTTATAAAAACTTTGGCGGTTCAGTATTAAATTGTGCAATAAATAAATATGTATACGTTACTGTTAAAAGGCACTCATCATTTTTTGAGGAAAAAATTAGACTTAATTATTCCATAAGCGAGGTAAGCAATCAGCTCAGTAAAGTAGAAAATAATATTGTTAGAGAATGCTTAAAGTTAACAAAAATTAATTTTCCAATCTACATTTCTACAGTTTCTGATGTGCCAACAGGTAGTGGCTTGGGAGGGTCAAGTAGTTTCACTGTTGGACTGCTTAAAGCGCTTTATTGTATACAAAGAAAAAAAATAAATAAGAAAAGACTGTTTGAACAGGCTTGTAAGATTGAAATAGATATACTTAAAGAGCCAATTGGAAAGCAAGATCAAATACCAGCAGTTTATGGTGGTTTTAACTTTATTATTTTTAATAAAGATGAAAGTGTAAAGTTAATAAAGATTAAAAAAAATCAGATTAATAAAAATTTATTTAATAATTCTATTTTAATTTGGACAAAATCTACCAGATCTGCCTCAGATATTTTACAAAATCAAAAAATAAATTTTAAATCAAATGTGAAAAATCTTAAAAACTTAAAGTCTAATGCTGATACTTTTTATAATGATTTTAAAAAAGTTAAAAAAATCGATCTTAAAAAACTAGGCAATTTAATAAATAAAAGCTGGAATGAGAAAAGAAAATTATCAAAAAAAATATCACAAAAAAAAATTGATCAAATTATTAACAAATCAATCAAGCTTGGTTGTTACGGAGCTAAGCTTTTGGGTGCTGGTGGTGGGGGATTTATATTTATTTTTGGAAAAAAAAAATATGTAAATTATTTTAAAAGAAAGTATAAAAATCTTGATTATTTGAAATTTAAGCTAAATACTGTAGGTTCAGAAGTTGTAACAATAATTTAATAAATAAAAATGAATTATCTAATCCTTGGAATTAATGGTGAAGTTGGAAAAGCAATTTTTAAAGATTTATATAATTCAAAAGATAATTTTATACTTACATATAATTCAAAAAAACCAAATTTTAAAAACAAAAATATTTTTTTATATCAACTAAGTTTTGAGAAAATAAAAAATAATATCAATAAGATAAAAAAAATTATTAAAAAGTTTAAAAAAATTGACATAGTGATTAACAATGTTGGAGATGCTAATCCTTATAAAGATATATTAAAAATAAAACATGTAGATTTTGACACTTCAATGAAAATAAATTTTTATTCTCCTTTATATATAATTTTAGAAATAATAAAAAAAAGTTTAATATCGAAATCTAAATTAAATATTATAAATATTAGCTCCAATACAATTAAATTTTTTGGATCACAAAATAATACAACTTATCTTGTTTCCAAAAATGCTTTAGAAGTTTCTCTACTAAACCTATCTAAATCATTTACAAAAAAAAATATTAAAATAAACATCATAAGACCAGGTTTAATCAAAACTAATATGAAAAAAAATGTAAAAAACTATAGTGAGAGGAACTTTCTTGAAAGAAAAAAACTTGTTCCAATTGGTAAACCAGGGGATCCAAAGGATATTTCAAATATGGTTAGTTTTTTAGTTTCAGATAAAAGCAAATTTTCGTTTGGAGAAATTTTTACAGTTTCTGGTGGTGAATAAGATAAAAATAAAAAAAAAATATCAACCTGTTTTAATTACGGGCAGTACTGGAATGATTGGAATAAATTTAATTGAAAAATTGGTTTCGGTGGGAATTAAACCCTACGCTATTTATCGAGATAAAAAAAAATTATTTCCATTTTCGTCTATAAAAAAAAAAATCAATTTTATTAAAATTGATATGCAAAATCAAAAAAAATTGAATGAAGTAATTAAAAGGATTAAACCAAAAACAATTTTTCATTTAGCATCAAGCTATTTGAATCCACCAAATTTGAAATTTAATGATCACATTAATTCAAATGTTTTATTAACTTTAAATTTATTAATAGCTTTAAAAAAAAACAAAACAAAAAATTTTATTTTTACAAATACCTCAGCTATATATTCTCCAGGAATTAATTTAAAAGAAAATGCCAAAATTAATTGTCCTAGTGAATATAGTTTGTCAAAAAATATTACAGCAGAATTAATAAAAAGTTTTAGCAAGAATTATAATTTTTTTTATAAAGATCTTAGACTATTTTCAATTTATGGAAAATGGGAAAAAAAAAATCGTTTAGTGTGTGGTGCAATTGATAAAGCTTTAAAAAATAAAAAATATATTGTTCACTCAGATAATCAGGTCAGAGATTATTTGAATGTTGCAGATGTTGTTGATGCAATTTTACTGAGCACAAATGTTGAAAAAAATTTAACCCTAAATATTTGTTCAAATAAAAGTCAAAAAACTCATTCACTAGTAAGCAAAATATTTAAATTAATGAATCGTGATAGTAAGCTTGTTTTAATTAAAATAGGTAAGACAAATTTTAATAAAATAACAAAAATGGTTGGAAACAATAAAAAAGCAACTATAAGTCTCAAATGGAAACCCAAAATATCTTTTGAGTTAGGAATAAAGAGTACAATTGAATGGTTAGAAGCAAATAAAAAATTTAGTAGATATTTATAATATGAAAAAAAAATGTGTTTTATGTTTAAAAGGTGAAATTAAAATTTTTGTTAATCTTGGTAATTCACCTCTTGCAAATAATTTGATTTCATCAAAAGATCTAAATAAAAAAGAAAAAAAATATCCCTTAGTTTTAGGAAAGTGTAAAAAATGTAATCATGTTCAATTACATTCACTAGTAAAACCAAAAAATATGTTTGATAATTATCTATACCTTTCTTCAGCATCATCAACACTTGAAAAGCACCTGTCCTCAATTCCAAGATCTATAAATAAAGTAAAAAAAATAAAAAAAAATGATTTAGTTGTTGATATTGGATCAAATGATGGAACATTGTTAAAAGGATATAAAAAATTTAAAGCTAAAACTCTTGGTGTAGAGCCAGCTAAAAATTTAGCTAAATTTTATAAAAATAAAAAAATAATTCTAGTTAATGATTATTTTAATATTAAAACGGCAAAAAGTATAAAAAAAAAATATGGTGCAGCAAAGATTATTACTGCCACAAATGTTTTTCCACACTTGCAAGATTTAAAAAGTTTTGCAGCAGCTGTTAATATACTTTTAGAAGAAAAGGGAGTTTTATTAATTGAGGCACATTATTTGAAGAATTTATTAAATGATGTTGCATTTGATACTATTTATCATGAACATACATCATATTGGTCAATTAATGCAGCTCAACAATATTTTAGAATGAATAATTTAGAACTATTTCACGTTGATCAATTGCCGATTCATCATGGACAAATAAGATGTTGGGTTAGTAAAAAAAATATTAGAAAAGTAACTAATAATTTAAAAAAACAAATATTAGTTGAAAAAAAACAAAAAATTTGTGGAGACTCAAGTTTATTAAATTTTAAAAAAAGAACTCTTAATATCAAAAAAAACTTAAATAATTTTATAAAAAAAATTAAAAAAAAGAATGAGATTTTAGCAGGTTATGGTGCACCAGCAAAAGCCACAACTCTTACAAGTTTCTTAGATATAACTGCCGATAAGATTAATTTTATTGTAGACAAAAATCCCCTTAAACAAAAAAAATTTATGCCAGGCTCCAGAATACCAATATATTCTCCAGATCACATTAACAAATATAAGCCAAAATATTTATTTAACTTTGCATGGAATTTTCTAGATGAAATTTTAATTCAAAATAAATCCTACATGATGCATGGTGGCAAAATTATTAACCCAATACCAAAATTTAAAATTTTTAAGGATGAAAAAAGATAAAATTTTTTTAAAAAAATATTTCAATAAGATAAATGATGCTTTGAGATTTAATGATCAATTAAATCAACAGATTTTAAAAACTAAAAATATTTTTAAACAATGTGCGAAAAAAAAAGGTAAAGTTATTTTTTTTGGAAATGGAGGATCTGCGGCGATTGCTTCACACTTATCTGTAGATTTAAATAAAAATGCTAAAATACCATCTATTTCATTCAATGATCCAAGTATAATTACTTGTTATGCGAATGATTTTGGTTTTGACAGATGGATCTCAAAAACCATTGAACTTTCAATAACGAAAAAAGATGTAATTGTACTCATAAGTTCATCAGGGAAATCTCAGAATATTTTAAATGCAGCTAAAATAGCAAAAAAGAAAAAAATTAAATTAATAACACTAAGTGGAATGAGCAAAAAAAATAAATTAAAGAAAATGGGCACAATAAATTTTTGGGTAAAAAGTAATTCATATAATGTTATAGAAACTGCACATCAATTCTACCTCATGGCAGTAATTGATCTAATAATTGGAAAAGCAGAATATAAAGCTAAATAATGTCTATACTTATTACTGGATCCTCAAGTTATATTGGAAAAAATTTGATTAATTTTTTAGAGGAAAAGAATGTTAATTATGTTGGTGTTGATCTGACAAAACCTTATACTAAAAGATGTATTAAACTAAACATTCTAAATCCACAATTTGAAAAAAAAGTAAAAAAAAAAATTACGTCAATCATTCATTTAGCTGCTATTTCCTCCAATCACTTATCTTATAAAAAACCAAAATTAGCATACGAAGTAAATATTCTTGGCTCAATGAACTTGATTAAATTTGCTGAAAAAAAAGATATAAAAAAATTTATCTTTGCATCATCCGAGTGGGTTTATGGAACTTTTAAGAAAAATGAAGTAAAATCAGTAAAAAGCAAAATTGATATAGAAAAATTAGAGTCCATTTATGCCAAAACTAAAGCCATGGTGGAGAAGATTCTCTTGGAATCAAATCTAAATTACTCAATTTTGAGATTTGGAATTATTTACGGAAATAAAAAATCCAATTTTTCAGCAGTAGAAACATTAATAGAACAGGTCAAAAAGAAAAAAATTATTAGTGTTTTTTCAAAAAAAACTAGCAGAGGTTTTATACACATAGATGACATAATTAGAGCTATAATTCTCTCAAATAACATAAAAAAAAATAAAATTTTTGATATTCAAGGACCTAAGTTGGTGAGCCTAGAAATGATAATAAAATTGACATCTAAATTATTAGGAAAAAAAATAAAAATTAATGAAAAAGATAAAAACAATTGCAGCATTAGAAATATAAATTCTAAAAAAAGTCAAAAAATATTAAGATTCAAACCAAGAGTAACAATTGATGAGGGTGTAAGAAAAATTTTGAAAATAAAATAATATGATAAATGATTTAAAAAAAATCTATAGATTAGCTGTTCAATCAAGAAAATTTCAATTAAAAATAAATGAATTATTAAAAACAAAAAAATTCAATATTCCCATACATTTGGCGCTAGGGCATGAATTTGTCTCATCATTAGTAAAATATTATTTCAAAAAAAATGATAAAATTTTATTAAGTCATAGAAATATTCACTTCAGCTCAATTTTTTCAAAAAATGTCTTTTCAAAATATTTGAAACTCACCTCTGAAAAAAATAAAAGTCAAATTTCATCAGAAGGCTCAATGAATTATGTGGATAGGAATTCAAATATAGTTTATAGCTCAAGTGTGCTCGGAAATAATATTCCAGTAGCCTGTGGTGTATCTAAATCAAATAAGAAAAAAAATAGTGTTACAATATGTGTAACAGGGGATGGTGCAATCGAAGAGGGCACTTTTTATGAAAGTTTAATATTATCAAAGTTTTTAAAACTTCCATTAATTTTCTTGATTGAAAATAATAATTGGTCAATGGCAACATCAATAAAAGAAAGAAGAACTGATATAAATTTTAGTTATTTAGCAAAATCTCTTAACATTAATTATTTTAAATTTGATAGATTAAATTTTAATAAGAATATAAGTAATTATAGAAAGGCAATTAATAGATGCCGCAAAAATAAAACTCCGATTATTTGTGAATTTGAGGTAAAAACTCTTGGTACTTATATTTCATCAGGAAGAAAGATTCATTATCATCATGGTCCAATGAAAGTCGAAAGTTTAAATTGTATTATTGGAAATCCAAAAGATGATATTATTTATAACCTCCAAAAAAGATTAAAAATTTATGAGAATTATTGATAAATTTAACAATGAATTTTGTAAAAAAATCCAAAAAGGAACAGTTATTTTTGGTCAAAATATAACAACTGGATCTCGAATCTCTGGACTGACAAATAAAATTGAGAAATTAAATAAAGCTGAAATATTTAATACACAAAATTCTGAGGCAAGTTTAATTGGGTTTGGTTTTGGACTAATGATATCCAATGTAAGCTCTATTTATTTCGCTAAACAATTAGATTTTATAATTCTTGGTTTAGATCATATAATTAACACTTTAAATTCAGTTATTTTACAAAAAATTAAAAAATCTTTTTCAATAATTACATACATAGTAGATAGTGGATTTGAAGGTCCACAATCAAGATTTCATTGTTTATCCGACATATCATCAATGTCTAAAGCTAATTGTAATTATCTAATTTTTCCTCATGATATAAATTTTAATTTGCGAAAAATGAAAAAAAAAGGATTTAATATTTTTTGTTTAAGTCAAAAATTCAGTAAACTTAAATTAAATCCAAAAGCTATTTTTAGTGATAAAAGTGGAGATTATTTTCAATATAATCGTGGAAAAAAAAAAACTTTAATTACTATGGGTTTTGCTGCTTATGAAGTTTTTGATTTAGTACAGAATAATATCAAATTTAAAAATTCTGATTTATTTGTAATAACAAATCCATCTTTTAAAAATATCAAAAAAATTTTAACAAGTGCAAAAACAACAAAGAATGTTTATTTATTTGATGATGGAAGATCTAAAAATAAAAGTTTAAGTGATTTAGAAATTTCAATAAGAAGAATTAGTGATAAAATTGCTATTAAAAACTTTTATCGAAAAGAAAGTAAAAAACAATTGTACCCAAATGCTGATAATTATCTTAAGGAATTTGAAATTACTTAATTTTAATGATATTTGAGATCAATAATTATTAATTAATGATTTAAGAAATGAATTTTAAACAGTTTGATTATGAATTTGATTTGAATGGTTTTATAGTAATTAAAAACCTAATTAGTAAAAAAAAAATTGATAAAATTAACAATAAATTAAAGTTTTTAGAGAACAGAAAAAGTCATCAATTACCCCATAATGTATTTTTTGGTAAGATAAAAAATAAATCTGAATGCTATATATCTAACATTCTCGAAGCTGATAAAGAATTTGAAAGATTAGCTTTAATTCCAGAAATAATTAAAATTATCAAACATGTAACGTCAAATTTTTTTAGATTAAATCATTCTGTTGCAATGACTAAATATAAGAAAAATACTTATACTTATCTTCATATGGGTAATATTCCCAATCATCCAAAGGTATTTTATTTTGTAAAGGATAAAAAAATTTTTTCTAATATTACAAAAGTTGTGTTCCCCATCTGTAACAACACACTTAAGGATGGTGGTTTTGCTGTAATACCTGGATCTCATAAAGCTGAGTTCAAAAGACCAAATAACAACAACCCAAAAAATAATAAACTATTAAAACATGTAGATGCAAAACCTGGAGATGCTATATTATTTACAGAAGCCTTAGCTCATGGAAGCTTAGTTAATCAAACCAATAAGACGAGGAGAATTCTTAGTTATTGTTATTCCGTAGGTTATATGCCAGATTGGACAAAACTAAATTTACATCATTCAACTGAATATTATAAAAAGTCACCACAAAAAATAAAGAATCTAATTAAACTTTATAAAACATGATGTATAAAAAATTTAAAAATCTGATCTTAAAAGATAATAGAGGGTTTCTTCAAAAAAGTTTATTAAGAGATATTAAAAAAAAAACAGATTTTAAAATAGTTGAAACTTTTTATTCATATTTTTCAAAACCAAATGTTGTAAGAGGTTTGTATATGCAGACAGGAAAAGATGTAGAGGCTAAACTTTTAACACTTATTTATGGTGAATTAACATGGGTAATCGTTGATATGAGAAAAAAAAGCAAAAATTTTTTAAAAAATTACAAACTTAAATTAAAAAAATTTGAAACAATCTACATTCCTGAAGGTTACGCTCATGGAGCAATATCACACAAACCTTCTTTGCTTCACATTTTTGCTAATAAAAAATATAACAATAAAAATTCGATTAATATCAATTGGAGAGATCCAGACTTAAAAATTCAATGGCCAATTAAAAAAAACGTAAAAATCACAATAAGCAAATCTCATAGTAATTTTAAGTTTTTAAAAAATAACAAATTATTTAAAAATACATGAATAATGTTTTTATTACAGGTGGAGCTGGTTTTGTAGGTTCTCATTGTGTAATCTCACTTGTTAAAAATGGGTATAAACCAATTATTCTTGATAATTTTTCAAACAGCAGCCAAAATATAATTAAAAAACTTGAAATAATTACAAATAAAAAAATTACTTTTTATAAAGTAGATCTTAGAAACAAGAAAAAATTAAATTCAATTTTTAAAAAACATAAATGTCATTGTGTAATACATTGTGCAGGTTTTAAATCAGTAGGAGAAAGTGTTAAAAAACCCATCTCTTATTTTGACAATAATATTGCATCCACCTTATCATTGTTAGAGTGTATGGAAGAAAATAAAGTATTTAAAATTGTATTCAGTTCTTCTTGTACCGTATATGACGATACTCAACCGCTACCATGGCAAGAAACTGCTAAAATAGGAAATACAAAAAGTCCTTATGGTACCTCAAAATATATTGTTGAACGAATATTAATGGATCTTGTAAAATTTGATAATAAATGGAGTGTAAGAATTGCAAGATATTTTAATGCAATTAGTAATCACTCTTCAGGTTTAATTAAAGAAAATTCTAAAGGTATTCCACATTTTCTAATCCCTTACATTATTAAAGTTGCTGTAAAGGAATTACCTATACTAAAAGTATTTGGTAAAGACTATAAGACTAAAGACGGTACCTGTATTAGAGACTTTATCCATGTGATGGATTTAGCTGATGGCCATATTTCAATGATAAAAAATAATAGACTCAAAAAAGGTTTAAAAGTTTACAATTTTGGAACTGGTAAAGGGTTAAGTGTTTTAGAGATAGTAAAAGTATTTGAAAAACAAACTGGAATACCAATTTCATTTAGATTTGAAAAAAGACGAAAGGGAGATGTTGCAGCCTCTTTTTGTAGCTCAAAGAAAGCATTTAAAGAGCTAAACTGGAAAATAAAATATGATCTTAATCAAGCTATGGTGGATATAAAAAAAATAATTTATAAAAAGTCTTAATTTAGATGATTAAAAAAATTAATAAAATTTCATCATTATTGACACCTAAAGAACAGAAAAGTGCAGGAATATTATTTCTGATGATTTTAATAATGGCATTGTTAGACATGATTGGCGTAGCATCTATTCTGCCTTTTATGACAGTTCTTTCAAATCCTAATATCGTTGAGACAAACATTCTTTTAAAAAAAATGTTTGATTTTTCAAGTATTTTTGGAGTTAAAAACAACCAACAGTTTCTTTTTGCTCTTGGGATATTTGTTTTTTTAATATTAATTATATCACTTATTTTCAAGGCTCTTACAACATATACACAAGTTAAATGGGTCCAGATGCGCCAGTACACTATTGGTAAACGTTTGGTTGAAGGATATTTGTATCAGCCATATAGTTGGTTTTTAAGTCGTCATAGTGCGGATATAGGAAAAACTATTTTGGCAGAGGTAAACCAAGTAGTTGCAAGCGGTATTTACCCATTAATAGATTTAGTGGCTAAAGTTTTACTTGTAATTGCACTTATGGGTTTATTAATTTTGACTGATCCAAAACTTTCTCTGATAATCATTTTTTTTCTTGGGGGATCGTATTTACTAATTTTTTTCTTCATAAGAAAATTTCTTAATCGTATTGGTAAAGAACGCTTAAAAAGTAATCAGTTACGTTTTGTGGCTATTACAGAAGCCTTTAGTGCTGCAAAGGAAATTAAAGTTGGGGGGTTAGAAAATACTTATGTTGAGCGTTTTTCTGATCCAGCCCAAAATTATGCTAAGACCTCAGCTTATGCTCAAGTAATTAGACAACTACCTCGCTTTATTTTAGAAGCAGTTGCTTTTGGTGGTGTTATTTTGGTAATTCTTTATTTAATGATGCAGAAAGGTACTTTTGGAAGTGCTTTACCTATTATCAGTTTATATGTTTTCGCAGGCTATCGATTGTTACCAGCACTTCAAACAATTTATAGCTCTTCCGCACAACTTACTTTTGTTGGTCCTTCACTTGATAAATTATATGAAGATATAAAGAGCATAAAACCATTTAGCACAATTCAAGATCAGGAAAATCTTTCTCTAAATAAAAAAATTATTTTAAAAAATATTGATTATAACTATCCTAATACCTCCCGAACAGCATTAAAAAATATTAGTTTTGAAATACCAGCTAAAACTACTGTTGGCCTGGTAGGTGCTACTGGAAGTGGAAAAACAACTATTGCAGATATTATTCTGGGATTACTTGAAGCACAAAAAGGTTCTTTGCAAGTTGATGACCAAATTATAACAAAAAAAAATCTCAGAGCCTGGCAAAGTTCAATTGGTTATGTGCCTCAACATATTTATTTAGCTGATGACACTGTTGCTGCTAATGTTGCTTTTGGAATAGATCCTAAAAATATTAACCAACATTCTGTAGAAAATGCTTCTAAAATTGCAAATTTACATGATTTTGTAACAAATGAATTACCCAAAAAGTATCAAACTACTATCGGAGAGAATGGAGTCAGATTATCAGGTGGACAACGACAACGTATTGGAATTGCCAGAGCTCTGTATTACAAACCTCAAGTATTAATTCTAGATGAAGCAACAAGTGCACTAGATAATCAAACTGAAGAAAATGTAATGGATGCAGTTAAGAAAATAGGGAATAATGTCACTATTATAATAATTGCACACAGACTTAATACGGTTAAAAATTGTGACATTATTTTTAAATTTGAAAAAGGTGAACTTATTAGCCAAGGAAAATTTAATAAAATTATAAACTCAAATAATTATTAAAGTTTAATTGCAATAGAGTTTCCGCTTGGAAAATGAAGTAAAGTTTCTGGTTTATCACTAAAAAATTCATCAACTGTTGCCCTAAGTTTAGGATAGTTCCAGCCATAATCATCAAAATAGATGACTCCACCTGGAACTATTTTATTATAGTACCTCTCTAAAGTAGCTCTTTCTGCTACGTCCCCATTCATGTCAATTGATAGATAAGCAATTTTATTTACAGGCACATCATCTAATATTTCTGGAACAACTCCTCTTATAAGTTCAACATTTGAATATTTTGCAAAGCGCTCTTTAACTAAATGAAATATATCATCAGGATATTTATATAATTGATGATTTAAATTTGCAGTTTTTGGGTCCCCCCAGGTGTCTACAAGATAAAATTTTTTGTTAGCGAGTTGTTCAAAATTTATGTATTCACATAATGTTTTTTCCAGTAATCCCCAATAAACACCACACGCAATAAAGTCCCCATCAAGTTTAATAGCCTGTTTAGCCGCCCATGTTACAATGTGTGCACGCCATTTCGGATTTATATATCGAACAGTTTTATTAAATTCAGAGCCAACGTCTGATAGAGATTTATCAAAAGCCAAGTTTAATTTTTTATCATTTAAAAACCCTACATGTAGTGATGTGTAAAAACCATCACCAAAAAAAGTAGCTTCAGCTGGGTCTATTAAGTATCGTTTTCCAACTAAAGATGTTTTAATCATGAGAAAGTTTAATCGTACCAACTTGAAAGGAAGTCTTAACAATCTTTTAAGAAGTCTAAATAAAAAGTCAGAAAGTTTTAAGATATTTAAAGTGAAATTAAACAAAATCGGATATTTTTTTAACTGACTACCTATTTTTTTTTTAAAGCTCATATTTTTGAATTTTTTTAATATTTATTTAAATAAGATAAAATATTTGTTTATTATTCTTTAAAATCGATTTCAATATAAAAAAATATTACAATAATTACTCGTTAAAACTATAAGCAATTGTATATAACCTTAAAGAACTGTGATATTATTTTTAAATTTGAAAAAGGTAAACTTGTAAATCAAGGAAAATTTGATGAAATTATTAAAGTTGATGGGGTTTTATAATTATTAATTTATTATGATTGGAATCGTTCAAGGACGTTTAACTTATTCAGGAAAGAAATTACAATCTTTTCCAAAAGACCCATATTCTGAATTTAGTTTAGCATCAAAATTAAATTATGATTATATTGAATTTTTTTCTGAAAGAAACTTAAATAAAAAAAATCCAATTTGGTCTGAGCAAGGAATTAAAAAATATTTATTATTGTCAAAAAAGTATAATTTAAAAATTTATTCTTTTTGTGATAATTATGTAATTAAAAATTCAATTAGTAATAAAAAAACACTTAAATATATATTGCATATTTTAGATAGACTTAGCTTATTAAAAGTAAAAAAATATATTATTCCACTTTACGAAAAGAGTGAATTTTCTAATAAAGGTAAAACTAAAATTATTAAAAATTTGAGAGCAATATCTAAAAAATGTATAAAATTAAAGATCAAACTTTTAGTTGAAAGTGATATGTCTCCAAACGATTTTTTTGAACTTAAAAAAACAGTTAATTCAAAAAATATTTTTTTTCTTTTTGATTCAGGTAACAGATCAGCTTTGAAAAGAAATTTTATAAATGATATATTGAAATTTGGAAATCAAATTAAACTTGTTCATCTCAAAGATAAAGATAAGTATAAAAAGAATGTTTTGATTGGCAAAGGTATAGTTGATTTTAATGCATTGTTTAAAAATTTGAAAAATATTAATTATAAAGGTAATTTTACAATTGAGAGTCAAAGAGGAACGAATATCTCAAAACAAGCAAAAAAAAATTATATATTTTTCAAAAATTTAATTTTAAAAAATAAAATTTGATATGAATATTTTAATTCTAGGTCTGGGATCGATAGGGCAAAGACATTTAAGAAATTTAAAAAAAATATCTCCCAAGACAAATATATTTGCTCTCCGAAAAAAATATTTGACGCCTATGTTAAATAATAACAATAGAATTATTAAAGGAGATCTAAAGAAAAAATATTCATTAAAATATATCAATAATTTAAATGAAATAAAAAAAAAGAAACTAATTATTGATGCCGCCTTAATTTGTACACCTTCATCTCATCATGTAACTCAAGCTATTTGGTTAATTAAAAATAATATTCATTGTTTTGTGGAAAAACCTTTGGGGTCATCATCCAAAAATATATTAAAATTAAAAAAACTTTTAATTAGAAAACCCAAATTAATTACCATGATGGGTTTTCAATTAAGATTTAATCCAATAATCCACTATATTGAAAAAATTTTAAGAAATTCTCCAATAGGAAAAATTCATTTTATTAATATTCATCATGGTGAGCATGTTGAAGATTTTCATCCATATGAAGATTATAAAATATCTTATGCTTCAAAAAAGAAATTAGGAGGTGGTGTAATGCTATCTCAAATTCATGAAATTGATTATTTTTTATATTTATTTAAATCATATAAGATTAAAAAGATAAATTCATTAAATTCAAAAATTTCAAATTTAAAGATTGATGTTGAGGATATTTTTTCTTCAATTTTTGTATTAAAGAAAAATAATCAAAAAATATTTTGTACTATAAATTTAAATTTTTTTGAAAGACCAAAAAAAAGAAAAATTTATTTAGTTGGTAGTATGGGGTCAATCAAAATTTGTTTAAATAGTCAAAAAGTTGAAATATATAAAAATAAAATTAAATATATTAAAAATTTTAACTTTAATAGAAATGATATTTTTAAAAAAGAATTGAAATTTTTTCTAAAATGTATTCAAAAAAAGAAAAAAATTTCTGATGATATGAATCTTTTTAATGGTATTAAAACTTTAAATTTTGTCCTAAAATTAAAGAAAAAATCTATATAATAGTTCTTCCACCATCTACAACAATTGTTGCTCCATTTATGTAGGAAGATAAATCAGAAGATAAAAATAAAATTACACCATTATACTCATTTTTTTTTGCCATCCTATTTACCGGTATTAAATTATTTATTTTCTTTAAGAATGCTTTGTCATGATTGTTTTCCATGCCACCAAAGGCAATAGCATTGCACCTTACTTTTTTTGGCCAATATGTTGCTGTGTATTTTGTTAAACCTATTATACCATGTTTTACAACTGAATATGAAACAGGTTTTACATATCCTTTTTGGTAAATCCTATTATCAGGTGAAATAATTCCTAAATCAGATGAAATATTTATAATTATCCCCCCAGATGATTGTTTGTTCATTTTGGTTCCAAAAATTTTAGTGCACAACATTGCACCTTTAAGACCAACATTAAGATCTGTTTCCCATATTTTTTCATCAAAAAATTCTAATTTTGTCTTTCTTGAATTTGAGCCAGGACCATAATTATTTGCTGCATTGTTTATAAGAACGTCAATTTTTTTAAATTTTTTAATTATTGCAGCGGATACTTTGCGGAGATCTTTTTCTTTTGTTATATCACATTTAAAAAAATTTTTTTCGTTAGATTTCTTATTATCTAAAATTATAATTTGAGAATTATTTTTTTTAAAAGATTTTATAAATTGAGAAGCTAGAAATCCAAGTCCGCCAGTTATTACTATTGTTTTATCTTTTAAATCAGGATATATAACCGTCATAAATTAGTCATACATTAGTTTTTATATAAATGAAATTAAATTATCAATAAATGAAATTAATAAATCAAGTTTGGGCATTCATACCAGCTAGGTCAGGATCAAAATCTATCAGGAATAAAAATCTATTAATTTTAAAAAAAAAACCTCTTATTGCCCACAGTTTGAATGTTGCAAAGAAATGTAAAATATTTAAAAAAATTATATTTTCATCAGACAGCGATAAATATTATAATATCGCAAAAAAATTTGCAAAAATTTATTTCCACAAAAGAAGTAAGAAAATTTCAGGTGACAATACAACAGACTTTGAAGTTTTCTATGACTTTGTTAAAAATTTCAAAGGAAATTTACCCATGTTTTTCGTTCATCTTCGACCAACGACACCTTTTAGAAGAAGTAAAGATATTGAAAAAATTGTAAGAAAATTCATTATTAATCAAAAAAAATTTTCATCATTAAGATCAGTAAGTATAATGTCTAATCCATCTTATAAATCTGTTACAATAAGAAATAACAAACTTTTTTCACCAATTTTTAATTCTTTTCAATTAGATAAAATAAATTTACCAAGACAAAAATATGAAAGTACTTTCATTCCTAATGGCTATATAGACATCATAAAAACAAAATCAATTATAAAAGGATTTTTACATGGGAACAAGGTTATGCCATACATAAATAAAAATTATATTTCTGATATTGATGTTAAAAAAGATTTTGAAATTGCAAGGCTTATTAATTAGTGTTAAAACTTGAAAATGATTAATAACATTTTTTTAATTGCAGAAATTGGCATCAATCATAATGGTGATATTGAAATTGCAAAAAAACTAATAGATAATGCTAAAAAAACAAAATTTGATGTGGTAAAATTCCAAAAAAGGACTTTAGAAAAAGTTTATTCAAAAGAAATATTGGATAGTTTAAGAGAAAGTCCATGGGGCACAACTACTAGAGAGCAAAAGGAAGGTTTAGAGTTTAATTTAGAAGAATACAAACAAATAAGCGAATATTGTAAACATAAAAATATAGAATGGTTCGCTTCAGCTTGGGATGAAGAAAGTGTTAATTTTTTAGAAGATCTAAATGTAAAGTTTCATAAAGTAGCTTCTGCAATGATAATTGATCAAAAATTATTAAAAACTATTGCCAAAACAAAAAAGTATACTTTTATTTCAACTGGTATGAGTACATTAAAGGATATTGAAAATGCAGTAAAAATCTTCGAAGAATACAATTGCCCTTTTGAACTTATGCACTGTGTATCAACTTATCCAATGAAACCTGAGGATGCTAATTTAAACACAATACCAGCTCTAAAAAAGAAATTTAATTGTAGTGTTGGATATAGTGGTCATGAAAATGGTGTATCAGTTTCACTAGCAGCATCATTTTTTGGTATATCTTCATTAGAAAGACATATAACTCTTGATAGAGCAATGTATGGTTCTGACCAGGCTGCATCAATTGAATTTTTAGGTATGAAAACTTTAACAGACTCACTTGAAAAAATGTACTTAGCTTATGGCGAAGACAAGTTAGGATTTATAACAGATGAGGAAAAATTAATAGCCAAAAAGTTAAGAGCTCATATTAAAAATTAATTAAATGTTAATAAAAATTGATAAATTTTTAGATGAAAAAATTGATGAAAAGAATCAAATTAATAAAGAGCTAAGAAAAAGTATATATAAAAAAAAAATACTTAAAATTATTGAAGCTATATACAAATCATTAAAAAGTGGAGGTAAAATATTACTATGTGGTAACGGAGGATCAGCAGGTGATGCACAGCATTTAGCAGCAGAGTTTTTGATCAGGTTAAGACCCAATGTAAATAGAAAAGGTTTGCCTGCAATAAGCTTAGCAACAGACACGTCAACAATAACTGCTTGTGCAAATGATTTCTCTTATGATGAGATTTTTTCAAGAAATTTGGAAACATTAGGAAATAAAAAAGATATTTTGATTGCTATTTCAACAAGTGGGAATTCAAGAAATATTTTAAAAGTTTTGCAAACCTCTAAAAGAAAAAAAATTAAGTCAATAGCATTTTTAGGAAACGCAGGGGGTAAGGCAAAAAGATATGCTGATATTGATTTAATAGTTCCCAGCAAAACAACAGCAAGAATTCAAGAGAGTCACATCTTTTTAGGACATGTTATTTTTGAAGCGGTCGAAAATTTGATAATTTCAAAAAATTATAAGAAAAAATTAAAAATATAAAAAAAATTTATGAATCTTAATTTAAGTTTTAAAAAACCTATTTTAAAAAACAATAAATTTATTGAAAATTTTTTTATTAAAAAGGGACTAAAATTATTAGTTGATTTGTCAAAAAAAAATAAACGTTCTGTTAATCAAATGATCAGTGATAAACCATATAGCCCTGAATTAAATGATTTATACAACTTATACCAATATGTTTTAACTAATAAGAGAACAACAATACTAGAGTTTGGCTCAGGGTGGTCAACTTTAATATTTAGTTTAGCACTAAGAGAAGTTAGAAATAAGTTTTACAAAGAAGCAAGATTGTTAAGAAGAAATAACCTATTTGAATTGATTGTCGTTGAAAATGAAAGAAGATTCTTAAATATAACTAGAAAAAGAATTCAAAAGTTTAACAAAGATTTGAATATTAAGGATCCTATTAAAATAAATTACCATTTTTCAGATGTTGAGATGACAACTTTCAATGGTAGAATTTGCACTCAATATAAAAGATTGCCGTTATGCAATCCTGATTTTATATACTTAGATGGACCAGATCAATTTAATGTTAAGAAAGATATCAATGGAATTAGTACAAGGCACAAAGATATGATGCCGATGGTGAGTGACATTTTAAAATTTGAGTATTTTTATATTCCAGGCACAATCATAGTTTGCGATGGTAGAGCATCAAATTCAAAATTTTTGAAAGATCATTTTAATAGAAAATGGAAATATTTAAATGATAAAAAAAATGATCAACATATTTTTTTGTTATCTGATCCAATTTTAGGAAAGTTAAATAAATTACAATTAGATTTTTATAATAAAAAATAATAAAAATTTCTTAAATTTTTATAAAAGAATAAAAATAATTTATGCTTAATAAAATATCCATTGTTATTCTTACAAGAAATAGAGCCAAATTTATTAAAAGACAAATTGAATATATAATAAATTGGGAAGCACAGATATTTTTATTAGATGGTTCCGATGAAAAAAATTTATACCTTAATGATCTGTCTGAAAAACACTCACATATAAAATATATCCATGATACCAACGGTGTTTTTGCAAGATTCGAATATATGAAAAACCAAATAAAAACAAAATATGCTATGTTAATGGCTGATGATGAATTTTTTATTAAAAAATCATTAGAGAAGTGTATCGATTTTTTAGAAAATAATTCTGATTACGTCTCTTGTTCTGGTGTAGCTATAGGATTTATGAAATCATTTGATGATAAAGTTATTTATAGAGAGATGTATCCTAGGCTAATTGGATATAAAATATCAGGCAATAACCCAAAAGATAGAGTTATTGATCATATGTCAAGATATGTAGCTTCATCTGTATATGGGGTTCTACATTCAAGTCTAATTAATAAATTCTTTAATGAACTAAAGTACACCAATACATCTTGTTCAGAAACATATGAAAATTGGATTCAAAACTCAACTGCATATATGGGCAAAATAATGGTTTTACCAGTTTTATATTGGTTTAGATCAATGGAAAATTCACCTGTTCAAGATAAAAATTGGAAGAGGGCAGTAAAGTTTTATCAGTGGTATAACAAAAAAAAATTTAAAGATGAAAAATCTAAATATATTGAAAATTTTTGTAAAGCAAATAATGAAAATTCATATAATTTTTTTGAAATAGCATTATCAAATTTGTCAAAAGATCTTTACCAGCGAGGTCAAGGAACATTAAAACTAGGAATAAGATTATTCTTTAAGAGAGGTATTAATTTTGTTTTAAGAAAGCTTAAATTACGTAAAATGCTAGCTAAACGTAATGAAGCTGTATTTTTTGATTTTGAGGTGCTTAAAGATTTCTTGGATAAGAAAAAAATTGTTTATGATATTGAAAGTATAAAAAAAATTGAAAAAAAAATATTACAAAAATGAGATAAATTTCATGATTATAGGTGTTGGCTCTATAGGCAAAAGACACTTTCAATCTTTGATAAATCTTAATGGTAAGGCAAATTTTTACCTTGTTGATCCTATTTTCAGTAAAATTAAAAAAAATAGAATAAATAATTTTTTAGGTGTGAAATCTATTCAATCTAACAAAAAAATTTTTTTTTATGAAAATATAAATGATTGGAAAAGTCAAAATATTTTTATAGATTTGTGTATTATATCAACTAATTCTAATAAGCGTTTTTTTATATTAAATAAGGTAATATCATTAGTAGCTACAAAATATATTTTACTTGAAAAATTTTTATTTGATAAATTAAAGGACTATAGTAAGGCTTTAAAAATATGCAATACTAAGTCAAAGCATATTTTTGTAAATCAATGGATATCACAATCATCAAATTTGAGGAAAATTTTTTATAAGTTTAAAAATTATAAGTTAGATTTTAAAGTTTCAGGGATAGATTGGGGAATGGCTAGTAATATTTTACATTTTATAGATATGGTTAGATATTTTAGAATTAATAATTCGATCTCTCCTAAGATAAGAAATGCAAATTTAAGTGAAGTAATTCGTCCTGCAAAAAGAAATGGATTTTATGAAGTTTATGGAAATGTATCTATAAAATATGGAAAACATAACTTATATGTGAGCTGTAACCACAGTAAACTTCAAAAAGATACCAAGCCTAAAAAGATAGATATTGAAATTACAGCAATAAAATTTAAAAATAGACTCGTTAAATTTAATTTAAAGCCTGGCATAATTGAAGGATCAGAAAGTATTAATGGAAAAGTCCGTCATTTTTCGGAAAAAGTTGAACTTATGAGTGAATTAACAGGCAATGTTTTTAAAAGTTTAAATAAAAGTAAAAAAATTTATTTACCCACTTTAGAGCAATCGATAAAGCAACATTTGATTATTTTTAATTTATTTTCTCAACATTTTAAAAAAACAATAAAAACTAAAAATGGTATATGCCCAATTACCTAAATTTAAAGGAATAGATAAATATGAAATTAGGAATTATCGGTTGTGGAAAAATTGCAAGTTATCATATCATATCGATGCGAAAAGCAGGATTTAAATTACATTCAATTTCAGGAACTAATAACTCTAAGAATGCAAAAAAATTTAAAAAAAAATACAATATTACTAAAGTATTTAAAAATACAAAAAATCTTATCGAGTCAAAAGAATATGATGCCTTACTTCTTTTGACGCCGCCAGAAGTTACTTATAGATACCTATCTATGATTAAAAGTTCAGTAAAGGTTCTAGCTGAAAAACCAATAACTTTTTATAGTTCTAAATTAAAAACTCTTAAGGCAAAAGAAAATATCAAGATAGCCTTTAATAGAAGACAGTATAAAGGTGTTAATCAAATTAAATCAAAAGTAGATAAGAATGATATCTATTTAATTGAGATTTCAATTCCTGAAAGTATTAATTCTATACAGTCTAAAAATTCTAGAAATTTTCGTAAGAAATATTTTAATATTTTCTATAATTCTATTCATCTTTTTGATCTTATAAAATATTTGGTAGGCAACTATACAGTCTCATCAATTAAACATATTAAAGATAAATCAAATAATCTTAAAGGATATGTAATTAATGTTAAAAGTAAAAAAGTTAAAAATATAATAATCAAATCTATATTTAACAGTTCAGATAACTTTTCATTAAATGCATACTCAAGTAAAGCAAGATATGAGATGTGTCCAATCGAGGCGTTTTCAAAATACGAAGGAACAAAAGTTATTGAGCCTACATCAAAGTATCCTCTCAGACGTTATGTGCCAATTGTCATTCAGAATTCATTTGAGTCGATGCCGAAAAATTTCAAACCTGGATTTGACAGTCAAGCTCGAGCTTTTTTTAATTTCTGTAACAAAAAAAAAACAAATCTTGCTTCAATAAATGATATGTTAGATTCTATTTCTTTAGCAGAAAGAATATTTGAGTTTTAAAAAGAATATAACTAATTAAGATGAAGAAATATAAATATTGTAATTAATAATTTTAATATAATTTTTTTAAGTCAACTATTAATGAAAAATTTTAATTTAAAACTTACACAAATTACTCCCCAGATAAAAAATAAAAAAAATAATTTTTATCTTGGAGCTTGGTGTCTAGCTGATATGGCCGATGATAATTATAAAGATTACACAATTCATAAATATCATTGGGATGATAGAAAAAAACTAATTAATGATTATAAAGAATTAAATAGTTATCTCTCTTATAATTTTGAGACGTTCTCCAAGTATATGGGAAACATAACGGCTAATCAAAAAAACCAGCGTTATTGGAAGATAAACTTAGGAATCTGGTTAGGCTATATAATTCAAATTTTATTTGATCGTTGGGAGAATATTCGAACTTTACCAGAATTTGAATTCACTCTACCTCAAAAATCTTTTCATATTTCATCATTAAGGCCAAATACTGTTAGGGATTTTTTTGTTGATTTTAGATCAGATTACTGGAATGAAATTGTATATTTCTTAATATTAAAAGCACAAAATAAAAAGATTAATTATGAACTGTTGAATCCAAATGAATTTTCTTCCTCATTTATTAAACATGATATTCAAATTATTAAAAATTCAAATCTTACGTTAAAGTTAAAAATCCAAAAATTTATCACTAAAGTTATTCATAAATTTTATCAGCCGAAATATTTTATAATTAAATCATATCTAGCTCGTTTAGATGAAATGAAACTCAAACTTTCATTAAAGGAGATACCATTTAATTATGAACGATCTATTTATGATCCTAAGATAAATTACAAATCTCAAAATAATGAAATTCATAAAGAAAAAATATCTGAACCAATTAATTTTAAAATTGACAAGAATTCATCTTGGTGTGATCATAATAAAGATTTTCTCAGTTGGTTTAATGAAGTTTTGCCCTACTTTATACCATGTAATTACTCTATAAATTTTGAAAAGTTTTTTAGAGAAATGCAGGCACTTCCTTTTCCAAAAAATCCGAAAGTTATCTTTACGTCTGTTTTACATGTGCAACATGATTATTTTAACCTTTATACATCTGAAAAAATACAATCAGGATCAAAATATATAATTGGACAACATGGAGGAACTTTTAGGTCAGCTAAAATAAACTTTATAGAAGATATGCACAAAGAGTTGCCAGATTATTATTTAACATGGGGTGAGGATCATCATAATGATAACTCTTTCCCTGCTAAAGTTGTTCCAGTTGGAAATTTAAAAGTATCATCTAAAAAAATTTTTAAACGTAATTTAAAATTAAAAAGAATTTTATTATTAACCGTTGACTCCCAAAAACATAGTGAATTTTTATACTCTGCACCTATTTCTAGTCAGTGGTTAAATTATTATAATGATTTGAAAAATTTTATAGGTAGATTATCAGATTATAATTTAATTGATGATACTATTGTTAGAAATAAATTAAGAAAAAATGGATGGAATTTAGGCAAAAAAATATCACATCAATTTCCAAATTTAATTCTTGATGATATGGCAGATTTTTATAAATCAGTCCAATCATCGTCTTTAGTGATATCAACCTATAATGGTGCAACGTACTTAGAAACAATGAGTTTAAATATCCCAACAATATTCTTTTGGAACCCGGAACACTCAGAACTAAAAGAGACTTCAATTAATGATTATAATCAATTAATAAAAATGGGTATTTTCCATACCTCCCCTCAATCTGCTGCAGATTTTATTAATAAAATTTACCCTGATATTGATGGCTGGTGGTTCTCTGAAAAAGTTCAAACTGCAAGAAAAAAATTTTGCAAGAAATATTCAAACCCAAATATAAATCTTTCATCGGAAATTTTAAAAATATTTAAAATAGCTTAATTAAACTATTACTTTAATTTTTTAATTTAGTATATTTTAAAATTTTTGACATAGACTCATTTAATGAGAATATATTTGTATTAATTCTTAAATATCTATGATCACTTGTTTCATATCTAATTTTTGAATTATGACCGATTAAATTTTTTATTAATCCTTTTTTTGAAAGCTCATATAAACCTTTTGTATCTCTTTTAATAAGAGTTTTTAGACTTGCAAATACATAAATTTCAAAATAATTTTTTTTAAAAATTTTGTATGCATATTTCCTTGTTGTTTTTAAAGGTGAAATAACAGCAACTAATATAAAGTCGTATTTATTAAAATTTTTTTTACAATATTTTATAATTTGTAAATTATTTTTTATTATATTTTTTTTTGAGAAAGAAAATTGTCTATTTTTTTTTCTAAATGTGTCACCATCAACAATTAAACATTTATAATTTTGTTTTAAATATTTACTAATCTTATTACTCAGAGTTGTTTTCCCCGCACCTGATAACCCAGTTAGCCAAATAATTTTAGCCAATTTTTAATCCTTTTCTTATTTTAGTTGCTGAAATTTTTTCTAAATGTTTACCAATTCTGTATTTGTTAATTTTATATCCAACTGTTCTTCCATATATAAACTCTGAAACTACAGGTATTTTTATTATTTGATATTTTCCTTTTAATTTTATTAATTTATTTTGTATTCTTCTTTTTACTTGATTAAAAGAGAACGGATTTTTTTTGTTTATCTTATGGCTATCCATTACTAAGATTGCAATTTGTCCATTTTTTTTTATTGCTTTTTTAATTATTTCAAAATGACCATCATGAATAGGCTGAAATCTACCAATATATATTGCTGTTTTTTTTCGCCAATTTTTTATTGTACTTTTCATATTTTTTTAAATCTTTTTTTCATAAATTAGTATAATAAAATTATTTCGTAAGTTTTTTTTATAATGTTTTCTGAATTAATCAATTTTATTTTAGTTATCTCTTTAGTAATAATTCAATCTATTGCAGGTATAGGAGTTTTAGTAATTGGAACCCCAACCTTACTTCTATTAAATATTTCTATAATTGAAACAATGAATTATTTATTACCAATCTCTATAATTACGAGTTTATTCAATATATTTATTATGAAATTTAAAACTGATTCTTTTTATTATGATTTAAATAGATTGAAATTTTTTTTTATTATTTGTATTCCATTTGTTTTTTTTGGTTTAATTATTCTCAAATATTCATATGACTTTATTAATTATGATTATTTAGTATCTATAATAATTTTACTAACCTTGATTTTTAGAAATAAAATTTCAGTATCATTAAAAAGCTTATCATTGGGAATAAAAAAAATAATTTTGATGTTAATAGGAATTATCCACGGTATGACCAATTCAGGTGGTACACTATTATCAATTTTATTACTAAACTTAAATAAATCTAAAAAAGACAGTAGAAGTGAAATAACTTTGTTCTATTTTTTTTTAGCTTTGATACAACTTATTTTGTTTTATTTCATTTTTGGTTTTTCACAAAACATTTATAAATATCATTTAATAATTATATATATTATAATTGGAACAATTTTGGGGAATTTTTTCATACAATTTACAAAAGAAACTTTTTTCCGTAAATTAATATTTTTTTTAGCTTTCATCTCTTCAATATCGCTAATTTTTAAAAATATTATTTTTTAATTAATTATAAAAAAGTTTTTGTAATTTCAAAGTGTCCAATCTGAATTAAATTCGTATTTTAATTTAATCAAACTTTCACTTAATAACTTTTTAGCATAAATTAAGTTTTCTTCCGTAAATTCAGACTTCCAATTGCCAATTTTACCAGATCTGAAATTAGAAGAAAGTGCCCATGGTAATATTCTAGACTCATTAAGGTTCGTGACCATATCTTTCTTGCCTTCAGTATTTTTACATATTTGTTCAATAAATTTTTCATTCAAGTTAATTTCATAAAAGTTTAAGATTTTTTTAAATTCATTTTTAGGGTTAATAATCAAATCTTCAAATTTAATAAATAGAACAAAATTATTTTCACTGTTTGCTATATCAAACCAGCCATTTATCCAATTGATATAATCTTTTGAAACAACCTCAATACTATCATTTATTGCATCAGATTTTTTTATTAAATGATATTCAGAAAAATTTGGATCATTTTTTTTTTTGGGAAATTTTATTAATCTATGATACCTAGCAATAACAACATCTCTTAAATCACGATAAGTAACAATAACTTTTTCTACTCCATTTTTTTTAATTATATCTAAATTTTGAGAATTAGGATTTAAGTGTGTTTTAAATAAAGTGTAACTCCAGAATGGCGTATATCTAAACGCTGAGTTTGAAATATCTTGATTTACACGAATATTATAAGGCATCGGGGAATATCTGGTAAAATAACCAGGTATCATTCCACACATATTTTTTACCTTTGTGGTTGCCGACATAGGCATCCCAGCTAAAAAAATAATTTTATATTTATATTTTTTTTTAAATATGAAAAAAATGTCATAAAAAATTTTCTTAAATTCATAACTGATAAATATCCAAGATAATTTTGGATTTAATATTAACTTAAGATATCTATTAATAATTTTAGTTATTATATTTCTCATAAAAAATTACTTAAATTGATTGATCATTTCTTTAATAAATTTGATACACTCAATAGGATTTTTTCCAACAGCTGTCTCAGCGGCAAGAACTAGACCATCAGCCCCCATTTCAATGCAGGAATATATATCATTAGCTTCAGCTCTTGTAGGGTATTCATTTAAAATCATACTTTCCAATAGATTAGTTGCAATAAAAATTTTTTTATTTTTATACTGATTTTTTATTTTAATTAATTTTCTTTGAGTTTCTGGTATTTTGTAAACACTTATATCTTTTGATAAATCCCCTCTATCAATCAAAAAATTATTTCCGCCTTTTATTATTTTTTTAAACTCACTTATTGACTGTTTAGTTTCAATCTTAAATATATTATTTGAATTATTGCCAGTTAAATTATTAAAATATTTAACATCATTTAAACTATTTGTGAAAGATAGTGCAAAATTATTTATACTT
>MDTC01237782.1_pt1 | contig 29160 bp, 25 predicted proteins | sample 811181 | NCBI WGS metagenome assembly MDTC01 (sample SAMN05326644, study PRJNA326480) | marine metagenome | isolation source: seawater | place: Pacific Ocean: North | collected 2011 | reverse complement strand
TGCAGTTATTGACACTTGAGGATATTGACTTTGAAATAAAAACCAAAGCATTTCTTTTGAAATCTGCAGAATGGCTTTTGGGTAATAGAATTAGAAATGCAATCGAAAAAAAAGCAAAAATTGATATGTCAGAAAGTTTAAATTCATTGCTAAAAACAATTGAGGATCGGTTAAATCAGCCGCTTGCTTCAGGGGTAAATGTGCATAGTAAATTGAATGAGTTACGCATCAATTCCCTTGTTTTGGGCAAGACACATTTGTATATTCGAACTCAGATGAATGGAGAAGTAAAAATAGTAATTGAATCAGATGAATATAGGTAGTTTATACACCCTTATATTCATGTGCTTGTTTTGGGGAAATAGCTGCTATGGACAATCTGTTGATTATTCAAAGTGTTCAGGAGGAATATCATTATCACCAAATAATTTTTACAGTCTCGCTTTTCAGGGTAAAAAGGGAATAGATAAGAAAGGTCTTTATGGTTATGAAACCTCACAAGAGGTTAATAAAAACCAAATCTGGTTATTTTTTGATACGCCTTCATCTGGGTTATTAAACTTAAATATTAAACGCTATTCTGAAAAATTTCATGTTTATATTTTTGAAGAAAAAGGAGGACAAATTTGTCAAGAACTTCAGGAACAAAATGCAAAGTTTATATTTTCGGAATCAGGTTCCATTGATCTTGATGCAGAAGTGATTTTTGTTGAAGAAGCTTTACGATATGCCGTGGTTCTTGTTGCAGAACAAGGTAGGAAAGACTCTTTAGATTTTTCTTTTGATTTCTCTCCTCAAGATAAATTTGGTAATGAAATTGTGGATTCATTATTATTTGATTTAACAACACATGGAAACGCTCATGAGTATGAGATTCATGTCAGAGATGCAGTAACAAAGCGTCCTGTGAAAAGCAAAATATCTCTAACTGGTGCAAATGAAATTAACGGAGCATATGTTGCTAGTGAGCTCATTCTAAATATACGAAAGAACATTAAGGTTTGCGAGCTAAAGGTTGATGCCGAAGGGTATTTCTCTTATGATAAAAAAGACCATTCAATACTTATTAAAAACGGATTAAAAGATACTGTTTTTTTGAAACCTTTGGTACGAGGTTCCGTTGCGAAGATAGACGAGATTTATTTTGCCGCAGGTCTTTCTACCATCCTAGAAGAATCTGCGCCAAGGCTGAATCGCTTACGTGATTTTTTACTTGTAAATTCAAACGTAAATATTGAAATTCAAGGACATGTTAATGGAGACGGAACACAACCATACAGCTCCAAGCGACTATCTAAAAAAAGAGCTAAAGAAATAGTCAAGCATCTCGTGCTCGCCGGGATTTCACCAAAGAGGTTGAGTGCAAAGGGTTATGGGTTTACAAATCCCGTATATGAATTTCCAGAAACAGAGATGGAGAAAGAGGCAAACAGACGTGTTGAGATATTGATTAAGTAAACTTAATTGTAGAAAGGAGAAATCATGTAGTAGACAATAACCCCTGTTATGGCAACATAAAGCCATATAGGGAAGGCGAACCTTGTCCACTTTTTATGTCTTTCATAATTACCATCCCAAGCAAATTTATAGGTAAATAAAACTAGTGGAATCACCACCAGGCTTAAGAAAATGTGAGAAATAAGGATGAAAAAGTATACCCCTCTTGTTTCAGACACTGCCAATGCCTCTGCACTTTCTAATATGCCGTTGCCATTAATATCTCCGTATTTTGTTGAGTCAGAAGTCATATGGTATAAAACATACAACAACAAAAATAAAACTGAGAAAGTTAGACATAGTTGAACAATTCTTTGATGGAGCTTAAGTCTTTTAAATTTTATCGCAGTTAAGGCCATTACCAAGCCAATGGCTGTCAAACCATTCAAGGAGGCATAAATAGGAGGTAGAAAAGATAAGTCGAACCCTTCAATTTTCACAGAAAATAGAATTGCTACAGCTACAGGGATAATTATGGATACGGCTAGTATCGCATTTCTTAGCTTATTATTGGGTATTGGCTCCGCCATTGCTACTCTTCCTTCCTGAGCTACAATTTTTTCTTTTATACCATCCCAAAGTCTTATTCTGTGCTGGAGTGCTTCTTTTGATGTTTGGAGTACTTCCTCTATTTTTTTCGGATCATTGTCACAAAGCTCCTCGACCATTTGCAGAGAAAGTGGTCCATGTTCATCTCCGTCTAGCTCTATATGGCGGTCAAGGTAATATGTAAGTTTATTGAATTTTGTGTTTTTTGAATCTGCTTGTTTTAGAATTTCGATAAACATATCTGGAATCAAATCTTCTCTCCCGAAGGTAAATGCAGCAGCGATGCAGTGAGGTTTTCCAGATTTAATAACTTTAAAGGTAAAACGCATAAATTCCTTTGCGCAGTCATCAATGTCTAATGCATCTATAATCGACTCAATTGAGTCTCCTTTTTCCAATTCTTTAATGAGATGATTGATTTCAGTAACATCTGAGTCGATTTGTTGCATCGACTCTAGATACATCTCAAAATGGCTCTTTGCTTCTCCTTTCTCATTAATATCACTTTCTTCGGCATGAACAATTTCATTGATAAACCTTGCTAAAGACGCTTTTGGGCGTGGACGCCACGGTATTGTGGTTGTTGTAAGTTGTATTTGTAATGCTTTGAGGAGCGACATGAAATCCCAAACTGCAAAAACATGTAGCGACATGAAGATCTTTATGTCTTCAACGCTCTGAAGTTGCGTATATAGACTGTGTTCCTTGAGCTGTTTCCTAAGAGGCGTTAGTTGAGATTCTATGTATTCAATTTGTGACAATCTTGCTTTCTGTAAGAATTTTAAGTTCCTTCAATAACCGCTGATATTCACTTTTGTTTACCGAACCGTCAAAGTCTGTAATGTTGTAGACACCTCTGATAAATCCATTTTGATCAACCATAGAAAAAGCGCCAGAATGTGCATAGCCTCCCGCAGCCTCCTCTTCTCGGCCAGCAAAAACCTTGAAGCTTTCAATTCCTAATCGGTGTGTGAACTCCTCGTCACCTGTCAAGAAGTCCCAATTTTTGCAATCTTTACAATGTAGATTCTTGTATTTTTTCAAGGCTTCTGGAGTATCTTTTGTTGGATCGATGGAGAACGAAAGAAATTGAACATGGTCCTCCATATGCATTGTACGTACCTCTTTCGCTAAATTTGTCATTTGCACATTCATAATCGGGCAAATAGTAGGACAGGTGGTAAAAAAGAACTCAGTAATCCAAACTTTATTCGCATAACTTTTATTTGTTACCTGCCAACCGTCCTGATTTTGATAAGTAAATGATTGTACCGGCTGGTAAACAGTATCAATGACTTGTACACCGTTTTTCATGGAATATTCTAGGTCGTAATTTCCAATAAAAGGGAGATTTATTGGAGTTTCAACGCCTTCACAGGCAGAAAGGAATAAAAGTAGTGTTAACGAAAATAAACGACTCATTTTGATTTTGATGCTTGTTTATCATATTGTTTTTGTAGCAGTGCCATACTTTGTTTCATACGCCTGATTTGACCCTCTACATTTCCAGAAAGCACCATCCGAAGATGATGGTTTTTATCAATAAGCAACATGAGTTCCTGGAAATTAGCTTCTTCATCTGTCAATGAAACACCGTTGCTTTCCAGATTATATATGTCTTTGACATTGCCACTAGCTAAAATCCAGATCGATGGGTCATAGTTTGCTGTTAGGTCATGCACTGCGTCATCAATCACCGATAAGTCTCTTACTGAATTCCCCTTACCATCTGTCAAAAAAGAAATCATTCGAATTTGCTTCGTTTTTTTTGTTTTATTTTTCCAAATGTGTTCGTAAATGGTTTGATTAAGGTGCCACATCAGTATAGAGCAGCTGTCTGGACAGGAGCTCTGCAGCACGTTGACAAGTAAAACGTCATCTTTAAACTCTTTTGAATTACGCTTTTTACCTTGAGCATCTATAAATTCAAATTCATTAACAGGCCCATAGTCTTCGAGCTCTTCAAAATTATGCTCACAACTTCTAGTTCCAATAAAAATCAGTAGTAAAGCTGGTCCAAATACTAAAAGAAAACCAATAAGTCTATTTAATCTTTTTTTAGCCAAGGATATATTTTAGACGCCGGTACCTGACCAAGCATCGCCAACAGCTAGCGCTTCTGTCAATGCTATAAAAATCAAGTATAGAATAAAACCGGCATAAGGTAATAATATTACATTCCGCATCCATGGTCTTTCATCTCCAAGATGCATAAATACCATGATGATGTATCCAGCCTTGAGTATGGTCAATACAATAAAGGTCCATTTTACATAAATCCAGAGATTTGAAGATTGTTTGATGTAGGCCCCAAGTGCAACCTCAATTGCGGTTATAACAGTGAGTAAAAAAGTTACCTTCCATATCTTTTTCCGAAGCTCTTTTCCGTGTTCTTCAGTGTGGTGTGCATCTAAAGAATATTCAATTAAATCATCTCTTTCCATAGTATCGTTTTAAATGATTAGACGAGGTAAAAAAACGTAAAAACAAAAACCCAAACTAAATCTACAAAGTGCCAATAGAGACCTGTTTTTTCTACCATTTCATAGTGTCCTCGCTTGTGATATGTCCCTTTGATAACACCAATAAAAATAAGAATATTAATGACGACCCCCGAAAAAACGTGAAACCCGTGAAACCCTGTTATAAAAAAGAAGAAATGAGCGTATTGTTGAGGCCCATATTCATTTTTTGTGGGTAACCAGTGTTCGCCATCTTCAAACCAGGGGGCTCCGTAAGTGACTTTTGGGGTCCCACTGTACAAGGAAGCGTAATATAACTTCTCAGCTTCCTTACCATGAATTTTTTCACCAATGCTCCTTTTAGATTCAGGATTGGTCAGTTTTATGGTTAGTTCTAGATGATGGTCATGTTCTTTATTAACCTGAGCGATAGATCCATCGTGGAGGTGAATTTTTCCTCCTTCGTGAATGTGTCCCTCTTTTGCTGCATGCTGAAAGGTGTGCATTAAGTCCGATGTGATTACCTCACCTTTTTTATGGTGCGTACCACTTTTTAATACGGTAAAGTTTTTTATTTCTCCAAAATGCCCACTAACATTTGCTTCAGAACCATCCATTAACTCTATTCTGCCAAATTGTGAGCCGTGGATGAAGTGACTCCATTCCCAAACCTGTGATCCTAAAAAGAAAAACCCTCCAATAATCGTGGCAAGCATCCATTGGATGACTCCCTTCTTATCCATGCGATGTCCTGCTTCGACTGCTAAGACCATAGTGACAGAGGATACAATCAAAATAAACGTCATCAATGCGACATAAATCAATGGGTATCCGTGACCTAAAAATGGGAGCGAATTAAAGGTTTCTTCACCGATTGGCCATGATTCTTGAGTATTGTGTCTAACAAATCCATATGCTACAAGTAACCCACTAAACGTTAGGGCATCAGAGACGAGAAAAAACCACATCATGAGCTTTCCGTAGCTTGTTTGAAATGGGGATTCTTTACCGCCCCAAAGAGTTTTTGAGTCTAATTCAACAGTGTTTGTGGCCATTAATTATGATTTCAGATACAAGTTTAATGAATAAAAACCAGAAACAGTAGTAAATAGCCCCATAAAAGGCCTAAAAAATGCCAAAAAATAGAAGTTAAACGTAGAGAAAGATTATTTTCCAAACCATATTTATTTATGAAAGTTTTGACAACAATGCCCACTAGATAAATGAGAGCTCCCGCAATATGAAGAAGATGAAGGAAGGTCAAAATAAATAGGAATGATGATGCCATGTCCGAAGATTCAGTTGCTTTAATTTGTAAAAAATTTGATAATACTTTTCCTTTGTAGTACAGTTTCCGATTCTTGTATTGTAGTTTTTCCCCTTTGTAAGAAATGTTAAAATCTTCACCTATTTTACCTTTGGCAAAGAAGTCTCCTCTTCCGTCCACAACATTCTGCGCAAGCTGTTTGAGTCTTAATACATCTGCGGAACTCATTGGTGTAGAGTCATTTACATAAAACGAATTTTTTTGAACAGACAGCGGTACATTATTTAATAACAATGTATATTCGCTTTGTTTTGCCGATGTGATCAGCCTAAATTTGTTGTTATAATTTTCTCCTGAAATGAACTCTTTCATGTACTTTTGAAAAGCAACGAATTCCTCATCACTCATTTTTTTTTCATTCCACAAATAATCGTTTCCATCTAGTGAAATGAGTCGGCCATTTTTTTTAACCTCAAAATAGTCTCCATAGCGACCGTCAGTGACGACAATATGATTCTGAAATGGGTGAACTCCGTTTCCCATCAGTTGTCCGAATCCTTTCCACTGAAAATAAACAAATAATAATCCTAAAATAAGCGTTAATGCCATACCTCCTTTCATGAGGGACTGTTGGCCTTGTCGTGCGGCTTTGATCGCGGCAATGAATACAATACTACTGAAAAAAATACATGCAGTGCTCCACCAAAATGATCTGGGAAGGGGTGTTTCGAGCCAAAAAGCATCACCCATACTAACAATGTAGGCAGAGGTCAGTCCTGCAAAGAGCATAACAATACTAAAACAGCTCACGTAAACGAGGTTTTTTTTCATTTTTTCGTGAACGACTGGGTCCACGTCTTTAGATAAATCCATCATTTAAAAATTTAATATACTCTACCTTGTCAAAGACATAAGTAAATTGGATGATTGGTAAGTAAACAAACGAGGCAAACATAAGTTTTCGAGCATCGGCATCTTCTTGGCTCAAGTATAATTTATAGGCATAAATGAAAAAGAAAGCACCTAAAAGTGAAGCCACAACAAAGGTTATATTTCCAGTCCAATCTAAAAGCCAGGGGATTAAACTGAAAGGGATCAAAAATAAGGAGTAAATCAGAATCTGAAATGCTGATTGTTTAGATTTCCCTTGGGAAGACGGGAGCAAGTGGTATCCAGCTTTTTTATAGTCTTCATGACTTACCCATGCAATTGCCCAAAAGTGCGGAAATTGCCAAGTAAATTGCACGAAAAAAAGTACTCCAGGAAGGAATCCAAATGCATCAGTTCCTGCTATTGCACCTAAAAATGGTGGTATGGCGCCAGGAAATGCACCCACAAGAACTGCCCAAGCACTTTTAGATTTCATAGGTGTGTAAATGAATACGTAAGATACAAATGCTGAAAACCCCAAAATCATACACTTTAAATTGATTTTGTAAAGCAAGATGCTTCCAATAATGAGCAACACAATAACGATGAAGTAGGCGAAATTTAAGCTCATGATACCAAGTGCTAATGGTCTATTCTTTGTTCTGGCCATCAGTTTGTCGATGTCTCTTTCCCAAATTTGATTGGCACCATTTGAGGCTGCGGTAACAAAAGATCCTCCTAGCATTAAATAGGTGATTTCTACATAGTCTGAACCGCCAGCAAAAAGATATCCCGTAAGTGCCGATAATACTACAAGAAAAGATAGTCTAAACTTGGTAAATACCAGGATTTTCTGGTAAAGTGTTTGTTTTATTGAATCTTTTTGAGCCATGGACGAGCAAAATTACGAATTAAATAATGCTTACCCGAGGATTGAACGATATTCATAAATAAGAAAAAAACCAAATCATTGACCTTAGGCTACTCACAATTACTCTTATATTTAACGTAAAATACATTTCCTATGTTCGAAAATATTTCTGTTGACATTTCTGAGGGGGTTGCTATATTAACGATTAACCGCCCTAAACAGCTAAATGCCTTAAATAAACAAACCATTGAAGAGTTAAACTTAACTTTGAAAGATATAGAAGAGAATAATGAGGTTGGTGTAGTTATTTTGACTGGCTCTGAAGATAAAGCATTTGTTGCCGGTGCCGATATTAAGGAGTTTGCAGATTTCACAATCCCACAAGGCGGTGCGCTTGCACAAAAAGGGCAAGATCTTTTGTTCAATTTGGTAGAGCATTATCCTAAACCTGTGATTGCTGCTGTGAATGGTTTTGCTTTAGGTGGCGGATTAGAGTTGGCAATGTCTGCACACATTAGGATTGCCTCTAAAAATGCAAAAATGGGCTTACCCGAGGTTTCTCTGGGTGTTATACCTGGTTATGGTGGAACACAAAGATTGGCTCAGCTTGTAGGAAAAGGGAAAGCCAATGAGCTCATATTTACAGCAGGAATGATTTCATCTGAGGAAGCTCTTCGTTGTGGATTGGTTAATGAAGTTGTAGAACAAGATATGCTGATGGAAACAGCATTAAAGATGGCTTCTAAAATCATGCGCAATTCACCAATGGCAATTCGTTCTGCTATCAAAGCTGTAAATGCTGGTTATACTTCAGGATTGAATGGTTTTCAAGTAGAAATTGAGGAATTTGCTAAGTGTTTCGGGACAGAGGATTTTAAGGAGGGGACCAGTGCTTTTCTAGAAAAACGAAAAGCAAATTTCAGAAAATAATATGACAAGTCCTGTTAAGCGACTTTTTGGACAAACCGCCATTTATGGATTATCCTCTATTCTTGGACGGCTACTCAATTATTTATTAGTACCTCTTTATACAGCTGTTTTTGTAGATCCATCAGATTATGGTGTGGTCTCTGAACTCTATGCATGGGTAGCCTTCTTAATTGTACTACTGACCTTTGGAATGGAAACGGCTTTTTTTAGATTCATTCAAAAAGAGGATGCAAAAGAAAAGACTTTTGCAACAGCACTGATTTCATTACTATTTGTGAATGGGCTATTTTTTTTAATCATAGCGATCTTTTATCAAGATTTAGCCCGTCTTTTGCTCTTTGACCATCATGGGGAATATATTCTTTTATTAGGTGCTATCGTGACTATTGATGCCGTATCCTCACTGCCTTTAGCTAAGCTTAGGGCTGAAGAGAAAGCCCTCCGTTTTTCCTTGATTCAGTTCAGCTCTATAGGTGTTAATATAACTCTGAATCTGATTTTAATGCTAGGATTTGTTTCCTCAGATAATCCAGAAAGAGGTATCGTATTCATTTTGGTAGCAAACCTTATTGCCTCATTAGTAAAGCCTATCTTATTATATAAGTCGTTTCAATTACAATCAAGTTTTGATATAGTACTTTTTAAGAAGATGGCATTTTACTCTCTTCCTTTAGCGTTTGCAGGTTTTGCTGGAATCATTAACGAAACTCTAGATCGAATTCTACTTAAACAGGTATTATATGATCCATCCATTCCGAATTCCTTGAGTTATGCCGAAGCTCAGGTTGGAATTTACAGTGCCTCCTATAAATTAGCGATGCTGGTCACTATTTTTTTACAAGCCTTCAGATATGCTGCAGAGCCTTTTTTCTTTAATCAAATGAATAAGGAAAATAAAAATCAAATTTATGTCAAGGTGATGAACTCATTTATATTTTTGGTATGCGTGGTGTTTCTTTTGGTAGCATTAAATATTGATATTTTTAAGTACTTTATTCAGAACGAATCTTATTGGATCGGATTAAGGGTGGTACCCATTTTACTGCTTGCAAATGTATTTCTAGGGATTTATTATAATCAAAGCATTTGGTACAAGTTGAGCGGTAAGACAAGGTTTGGTGCTTATATTGCTTTGAGCGGAGCTTTTCTAACGGTTTTAATCAATGTTTTATTTATTCCCAAATACGGCTACATGGCATGTGCTTGGGCTACACTCATTGTTTATCTTTTTCAGCTGTTATTTTCTTATTTTGTCGGACAAAAACATTACCCAATTCCATACAATATAAAGAGGTTTTTCTTGTATTTAGGGACTACTTTGGCAATATACGTCCTTGCTATTCAAGTTGATTTTGAAAGATTTTATTTGAATATTCTTTTCAGAAATGGTCTACTTTTAATTTTTATTATCAGTATCTTCTATTTCGGAAATGTGAAAGGCACGAAAGAAAATCAATGCGATTAAAACCCTTTGAAATCTTTATTGTTAGTTTAAGTGTGTTTAATCATCTAACTTTGCCTTGTTGTTATGTCAAAATACAAACCTGGAAACTTTTTAGATCAAATAGATGTCCCAAAAGACCTAAGGGATAAGTTTTCTATTGATGATTTACCCCAGGTTTCTGCCGAGGTACGACAATACATTATCGATGTTATTTCTGAGATAGGAAATAGTCACTTTAGTGCAAGTTTAGGGGTTGTTGAATTGACTGTTGCGCTGCATTATGTTTTTGATACTCCGGTTGATAAAATTGTATGGGATGTAGGTCACCAAGCATATGGACATAAGATATTAACTGGTCGAAGAAAAGTATTTCATACCAATAGAATTAAAGGAGGAATTTCGGGTTTTCCGAAAAGGTCAGAAAGTGAGTATGATACATTTGGTGTAGGTCATTCTTCCACATCGGTTTCTGCGGCACTGGGAATGGCCGTCGCAAATAAGTATAGTGGAGATTCAAAAACACAGCATATTGCTGTTATTGGAGATGGTGCAATGACCGCTGGAATAGCTTTTGAGGGAATCAATCATGCCGGTTTTGAAAAGGATGCAAATTTATTAGTGGTTTTGAATGATAATGGAATGTCAATTGAGCCAAGTGTTGGGGCATTAAGAGAATATTCGAAGGGTTTTAAGCCATCTCAGCCATTAGCAAATATAAAGGAGGAAATATGGAAAATACTGGGTAAGGTATCCAAGTTTGGTCCTGATGCACAAAGCATTGTAGCAAAAGTTTCTAAAATCATTAAGGGGGTGCAAAGTAACTTGTTTGAGTCTTTTAACTTTCAATATTATGGACCTGTAGATGGGCATGATGTGGTGCGTTTGGCAACTGTGCTAAACGAACTAAAGAATATACCTGGGCCAAAAATTCTCCACTGTATTACACGTAAAGGAGCGGGGTATAAATTTTCCGAGGAAGGAAACCCTGTGCAATGGCATGCCCCCGGTATTTTCAATAAAGAAACAGGTGAAATTATCAAAATCGCTCCTCCTGCTGAGCAACCTCCAAAATATCAAGATGTCTTTGGTCATACGATTGTAGAGCTTGCAGAGAAAAATGAAAAAATAATGGGTATTACGCCTGCTATGCCTTCAGGTTGTTCGTTGAATATTATGATGAAAGCAATGCCTAATCGCGCATTTGACGTGGGAATAGCTGAGCAACATGCTGTTACTTTCAGTGCGGGCTTGGCTGCTCAAGGCTTATTACCTTTTTGTAATATATATTCCTCATTTATACAGCGCGCATATGATCAAGTGCTTCATGATGTAGCTTTGCAAAATCTAAATGTTGTCTTTTGTTTGGACCGTGCTGGGCTGGTTGGAGCAGACGGAGCAACCCATCATGGCGCCTATGACCTGTCTTTCATGCGATGTATTCCAAATATGGTGATTTCTGCACCTATGAACGAAGAAGAACTAAGAAACTTAATGTATACAGCACAACTGCCTCATCGTGGTCCGTTTACCATTAGATATCCTAGGGGCAGAGGAATTCTTTCAAAATGGAAAACTCCCTTCAAAGAGATTCCTATTGGAAAAGGTAGGCGTCTTAAGAATGGAAAAGATATTGCCATCTTATCAGTGGGCCATCCAGGAAATTTTGTTCAAGAGGCAGCTCAACAGTTGAATGAAATCGGTGTATCGTTTGCGCATTATGACATGCGCTTTGTAAAGCCAATTGATGAGATTATGCTTCATGAAATCTTCACAAAGTTTAAGTATGTTATTACTGTGGAGGACGGATGTATAATGGGTGGATTTGGATCAGCAGTTATCGAGTTTATGGCTGATCAAAAATACCATTCTGAGGTTACACGGCTTGGGATTCCGGACCAGTATATCCAACATGGTACACAAGAGGAGCTATGGGCTGATTGTGGATATGACGCCAAAGGTATTGTGGATACTGTTATGCAAAAACTTTCTCTTTCAATACCTTCGATAAAACTGAAAAAAAACATCATCTAATCCTAATTTTAATTTATCTTGGGTGACTAAATTTGAAAATTATGTCTGTCAAAACGAATCAAAGTGCGCTCTTGACTTTAACAACTGTCTTCTTTTTTTGGGGTTTTGTTGCCGCTAGTAATGATATTCTAATTCCAGTTTTTAAAAAAGCATTTGATTTAACTCAAGGTCAAAGTCAATTTGTTTCCATTGCATTTTATATTTCGTACACCGTTGGATCTTTAATATACATGGGGATTTCCCTTTTAATTGGGAAAGATATCGTGAATAAAATGGGCTATAAAAATGGCCTAGTTTTAGGGCTTATTATTTCAGCACTTGGGACATTACTTTTTTATCCAGCAGCCAATTCTGGTTCTTACGCTTTGATGTTAGCAGGTCTATTCATCGTTGGATTAGGATTTTCTCTTCAACAGACCGTGGCTAATCCACTCGCAATTGCCTTGGGTCCAGTCAAAACTGGATCTCAGAGGTTGACCTTAGCTGGAGGGATTAATAATTTTGGAACGACTATTGGTCCTTTAATCGTAAGCTTTGCCATTTTTGGTACGGCATCATCTGGTAGCACTAATTTGAGTATTGAGAGTGTAAAAATTCCATATCTTCTTCTTGGAGGGGCTTTTTTATTAGTTGCTGTGTTGTTAAAGTTTTCATCCTTACCAGAGCATCCTGAAACTCATCATGAATTAATGAAAGATTCAGTCTCCTCTAAAAAATCAGCATTACAATACCCACAATTGGTATTGGGTATGTTTGCTATATTTTTATATGTAGGAGTTGAAGTGTCAACAGCAGCGAATCTTCCGGAGTATATGTCGAAGGAGCTAGGTTTCGCTATTGATGAAATTGCACCCTACGTCTCGCTTTATTGGGCGAGCTTAATGATCGGTCGTTGGACTGGTGCTGTCCAAGCTTTTACCGAAAATATGTCATTACAAAAAATATTGCGTTTTCTTGCTCCCTACTTGGCTTTTGGTGTTTTTTTACTGGTTAATGCGATCGCGCACCATGACCTAACACCATTTTATGTTTATGGTTTGATCATTTTAGTTTTAATTGCTGCCGATATGGCGAGTAAGGGGGATGCTGCTAGAATGTTATTGATTTTTTCAATCCTTGGCATTTGTGCTTTATTTATAGGCATGATGACAACGGGAATGATTAGTGTATATGCTATTACAAGTGTTGGTTTATTTTGTAGTACGCTTTGGCCTTGTATTTTCGCTTTGTCGGTAAGAGGACTGGGCAAACATACTAGTCAGGGTAGTAGTTTTTTAATTATGATGATTATGGGAGGAGGTATAGTCAGCTGGTTGCAGGGATCTGTATCGGAAAGTATCGGAATCCAAGGCAGTTATATTATAGGTGTAATATGCTTTGCTTACCTCAGCTTTTTTGCTTGGATTGTTAAAAACAGATACTCAATTCCGTCTGAGTAATAAATTTAAAAACTAATTCTCTTGATGAATTCCATTAATAAATTGACATTAAAAACATCTAAAATGTCTGAACAATATCCTTTCTTTCCGAGAGTGCTCTACCTCTTTTTATTCTTTTTTGTTCTGTTATCCTGCAATGGGATTGATCAAAATGAAACTAAACTTTCAATTTCTCAGCGTGTAAATGAATTAATGGCGAAGATGACATTGCAGGAAAAAATAGGTCAAATGAATCAATACAATGGCTTTTGGAATGTTACAGGACCTTCACCAAAAGATGGAAATGCCAAGGAAAAGTATGACCATCTTAGCAAAGGCCTAGTTGGTTCCATGCTAAATGTCCGTGGCGCTCAGGAAGTTCGTGCTGTCCAAGATATTGCTGTTAATCAATCAAGACTTGGCATACCTTTAATCATAGGCTTTGATTTAATTCATGGTTATAAAACGATAAGTCCTATTCCCTTGGCAGAATCTGCGAGTTGGGATCTTGAAGCCATTCGTAAATCTGCATCCCTTGGTGCAAAAGAAGCCTCAGCAGCCGGGATAAATTGGACATTTGCACCAATGGTGGATATTACACGTGACGCTCGTTGGGGCAGAGTTATGGAGGGAGCGGGAGAAGACCCATATTTAGGTAGTGTCATTGCCGCTGCCAGGGTAAAAGGTTTTCAAGGAAATAATTTATCTAGCCCCCATTCTGTCGCAGCTTGTGCCAAACATTTTGCCGCTTATGGGTTTGCTGAAAGTGGAAGAGATTATAACACAGTTGATATTGGGAAGAGTACTTTACATAATATAGTTTTACCCCCTTTTAAAGCTGCCGCAGAGGCCGGTGCTCGTACGTTCATGAATGCTTTTAATGAGTTAAACGGAATTCCTGCGACAGCAGATAAAATTTTGCAAAGAGATATATTAAAACGTGACTGGGGTTTTGATGGATTCATCGTTTCAGACTGGGGGTCATTAAAGGAGATGGTCGTTCATGGCTATGCTCGAGATAAAAATCATGCCGGGGAGCTCGGAATTAAAGGGGGTTCTGATATGGATATGGAATCATATATATATCTTTCTGAGCTTGAGTCACTAGTGGAAGAAGGCAGAGTGACAATGGCGCAAATAGATGACGCTGTAAGGAGAATTCTAACTGTCAAATATGAGCTAGGTCTTTTTGATGACCCGTTCCGCTATTGTGATACGACGCGCGAGAAAGAGATTACAGGATCCCCCGAAATAAGGGAAGGGGCATTAGACATGGCCAAAAAATCCATTGTTCTTCTTAAGAATGAGAATTCAGTTCTACCACTAAAAAGGGAAGGACAAACTGTTGCTTTGATTGGCCCTTTGGCTGCCGACAAAAATAGCCCACTAGGAAATTGGCGTATCGCAGGTGAAAATAATTCAGCAATTTCAGTCCTTGAAGGAATGCTTAAGTATGACGGTAATACAATTATTCATGAGCAAGGAGTTAGGCTTGTGAATGAAATCCCTTCGTTTCATAAAGAAGTAGATATTAATACTACCGATAAAAGCGGAATGGAAGCCGCTCAGAACGCTGCAAAGCGGGCTGATGTGGTGGTTATGGTTTTAGGTGAATATGGTTTTCAGTCAGGAGAAGGAAGAAGTCGGTCAAAACTTGATTTGCCTGGTCTTCAGCAAGAGCTCCTAGAGGAAGTTTATGCAGTTAATAAAAATATTGTTTTGGTGCTTATGAATGGTAGGCCTTTAGTTCTGAATTGGGCTGATGAGTATCTCCCTGCTATTGTCGAAGCTTGGCATTTGGGCACCGAAAGTGGAAATGCCATTGCACAGGTTTTATATGGCGAATATAACCCGAGTGGGAAGCTTCCAATGAGCTTCCCCAGAGGTGTGGGACAAATGCCTTTGTACTACAATTGTAAAAATACTGGTCGTCCGGGAGCAAAAGAAACTGATGCAGGCAATGTATTTTGGTCACATTATGGAGATGTAAAAAATACACCATTATATCCATTTGGCCATGGATTAAGCTATACAGAGTTTGAATATTCTGATATAACTTTAAGTAAACCGGAGCTTACCAATGGTACCAAGATAGAAGCCTCTGTAACTTTGACCAATACTGGAATTATTAAAGGAAAGGAGGTCGTTCAGATGTATATTTGGGATCATTGCGCGAGCGTTACTCGTCCAACCAGAGAGCTAAAGGATTTTGAATTGGTAGAGTTAGCGCCAGGAGAGTCGAAGCAAATTAAATTTGAGATTACACCTAAATCCCTTCAGTTTTACAGCGCGAATAACAAATGGGAATCAGAGTCAGGAACGTTCAGCCTTTTTATTGGTACTAATTCTAACACAACAAGAAGTATAGACTTTGAATTGGAATAAATCTATCCTAATTTTAATCGTCAAATTTTAACCTTGTGTTTGTATGGATCATGAAATAGAATTGCGTTATCAGAAATTAATCAAACACCTAGAAAAAACCTTTGGAGAAGATTTAGATGTTCATGCTTTGTTGTTTTTGATTGGTGTCAATGAGCTAGGTAAGGGTCATGATAAATACAGTAAACAGGAGAAAACGGATTTGATTCACATCGCGATTTGTACGCTTTTAACGCCAGCTGGATATTATGAATATAAAGGTCGAGATGAAGATGGTTGGCCACACTTTGAAAGTTTAAGGAATTTACCGCCTATTAATTCTAAAGATCAAGAGCATCTAATTAAGGAGGCAATGTTAGATTATTTTATCGAGCATCAGTACTATATTGAGTGATGTCTAAGGTGAAAAGAATTTAATTCATTATAAGGACTTTCCCTACTTTTTTGTTTTTCCCGACGTTGGTTGCAGTCCAAATATAATAGACTCCTGATGCAACCCTCTGACCATCTAATGCACGACAATTCCATGCTGCTGTTCCTCCGTTCGAGGTGGTTTTATAAACTAGGTTTCCCGAAGCGTCAGTGATTTTTACATCGCTATTATAGCGGATACCTTGGATTGTGACCGGTCCTGAGTAATTCGGCCTAACAGGATTTGGAAAAATATTAAAGGTTTCATAAGTTGGATCTTCGTAGCTCGCATCAGAGCGATACGAAACCAATCCATTGTCTGTAATAATGAAAAGTTCTCCTGAGTTTTGGTCCAGTTTCAGATCAAAAATATTATTTGAAACAAGAGGAGAGTTATCTGTTGTGTGTTGTTCCAATATTTCTGACCCATCAGGGCTTAACAAGAGGATACCTGCATTTGCCGTTGCAATCCACTTCCGATTTCCACCATCTACTTCAATATCAGTGATGTGTGTATTTCCTAAAACGTACTCTACGTTGCCTTCAAAAGTCACTTTTACCCTTTGAACATCATAGTCACCCGGGTTACCATCAAATGTATTTGATGCATTATATAAAATGGCAAATCCAGCATCAGTACCCACCCATATTTCTCCATCAAAATCTGCAGCTAATGCGGTAACATGAGAGGATGGAAGGTTTCCTGAGTTGACTCCAGTATATATATGTATGTATTTATCATCATTAGGTTCGTCAATGGTGTTATTATGATTATATCCGAACATACCATGGTCCTCAGAGGCAAACCATATATTGTCATTAAAGTCTACAATCATTTTGGTTGTGTAAATATTTCGTGCACTTGATCCACAATCAAAATTTGTCCAAGATCCATCTTGCTTTCTTACATTCAATGGTTGTTCTGTGTATCCATTGAGTACCCATAAATTGTTTTGTGTATCAAAGCAAACATCGGATGCCAAGCTCCACCCATTTTCAATACTTGTAAAGGACAAACTAGAGTTTGTATCATCAAATACCTCTACGGTGTCTGCAGAGAAAATTGTCAAAGGCTTCTCTGAATAGGATGCTACGGCGTATTCAAGCGGATTGTTTGGGTTTACTGAAATGTCTATAAAATCCCAAATATTCTCATCTTGCCATTGAGAAACTGTCGGTATATTTTTGAAGTTCCATGTTTCGTTACGAAAAATATGAATTCCATTTGAGCTAAATGACGGGAGCTTTCCGAGTAGTCTACCACTTGCCACAGCTAGTGTATTACTTTCCCAATCCATGGCATAGAAGTTATTGTTGTAAGGGCCAACGATAGGAAATGCCTTATATCCAATCGCAGATGGGTAAAGATGTAGACCATTTATCTGATCAGCTGCCCAAATACCTTCGTTGCCTCTAACACTCCTTAGAGGGGAAATCCATATATTAAAGTTGTTAGAATTATAAGATAGAGGATTATTCAATTCACTATTATAAATATATATTCCTCCATCTAAATTTACGGCAAGGGTTGTATCATCTAGTATATTAATACTATTAATTTCCAACGAATAGGGTGAGCTCGTTAACCATGTTTTTATATTGTTGCTTATATAGAAAACACTGTCTTGACCATAAACAGGAGATTTTAAAAGAATAAATTGTTTATTCTCAAACATTTCAATTTCAGCATAGGAATTTTCATATTCAATAGGTAATCTAGAGTCCACTTCCCATTGACTGACATCAGGAAGCGCCGGGTTATCTATTATCCCATACTTTAAACGATCACTAGTTAATGCAAATATTGTATCTGCTGAAAAGCTCAAATCTAAAATAGCCTTGTTTCCATTAGTTGGATAGTAGGTGTCTTTAATTTCATCTTTATTTAGGTCAAGTTTTGTAATACAAAAGTCAGTGGCCACATAAACATAATTTCCATTTCGCATGAACCGATTTATTCTTTTGGAGCTAGGTACCTGTGCCAACTTAATAGCAGGAATATTATAAATCGATGATGGTGTTATCTTATCAATGTTACCATTCGTGTATCCTACTAGTACGCATGCTTCAGTAGTATCATAATAAAGACAAGAAATCTCGATATCTGATAAACCATTTACATCTGTTAGAACCTCTTCTTCTTCATTGTCTCTGTTAAGAATATGTATCCCATTGGCATAGGCAGTAAATACTGTGTTTTCAGCTAAAACGACATCTATGGCTTTTCCAGAGGCTACATGCAGCCGCCATTGGCTCATACCAATTTGTGCCCAAAAGTAATTACCAATCAATAAGGTAAGAATAAGCATAAATGTTTTCACACTGCAATAACGTCTCTTGGTTCTATATATTGAAAAGGGAGCATTCATTTTTATTTTTTAATCAGAATGAGAAGAGCCTCGGTTTGCGCAAAAGTACTCCATTTGTTACTCTCCAACAATGTTTTGATTTCATCTTGATATTGCGCTTCTGTGAAGGGATATTTGTTTTCCTCGGCAGTCAGTAATGCGATACAATTTGCATCTCCCTTAAAAGGGTAATGATAAATATAATCTCTAAAAGCTAAATGAGGTGCAAGAGGTGATTGTGCACTTACACGCAAACTATCAGGAATAGTTTTGAGCACCTTATGTACTGAATCGACATCAAATTTACGTTTCCAATGCTTTTGCGAATAGAATTGCGTATTTTCTTTTTTATAATACTGAGAAGTTCTTTTCTCCATAAATTTGAAGCTGGAAATCGCGCAAAGTAATAGAGTTAAAAGAGATAAATGCACCCTTCTTCTTTTCAGTTTGTTTACAAAGGTATATAGTCCTATTACAATTATAGGTGCAAACTCTATGGAATAATGTTCACTAATTCCCCATCTTATGGGTAGATCGTTAAACATTTTTTGTGCTATAATTGGTAGAATCATGATGAGATATTCTGGATAGAAAAAAAGTGCCCATCCTCCAGCAAAGAGAATTGCTATGTATGTTTCTAATTTGATTCCATCGTAAAAAGAATCACCTGAATGGTTTTCAAAAAGAAGCTCCATTGCGCGAATAGGATGCTTGAATATATTGACAATCACTTCTCCGAAATTACTACCTAATACATTGAATGAGTGGTGGAGGTATACCCCGTCAGTATTTGAAAGTTCAGGGATTATAAGCTTTAGTATCAAAATAAAATAGAGGAATGCAGAACAGGTTAGGAACAGGCTTAGCTTTAAGCGACTCCACTCTTTATTAATTAGGTGTCTAGTGCTCAAACCAAGAGCTATAAATCCAGCCCAAAGGGCCATATTTTCTTTCGAGACTAGTATGAGTACAAAGAATAAAATACTTTTTATAAGTTTTTCTTTACCATAATAATAAAGAAACCACGGAACAAACATGGCTGCAACTACATTGTCATGATAATCAAAGCTAAGTGCAGAGTATATCCCCCAGATACTGAAAAAATGAGCCACTGCAATCGTTGCCAGTTTTTTGCTCTTAGAAATGGAGTGAACGAATTTGTAAATTCCTAACCCACCAAAAAGGATAGAAATCCATTGAAAAATAAGCATGGTATAACTTCCGAATATCCAGTAAAAAGGAGATACGAGTATAGGGTATAGCGAAAAGTGATCAGCCAAAACATTATCAAATGAAGGCTGCATAATCATGCAGTCGTTCCATCTAAAATGTGCATAATCGAAGATTGCATTCTGATTGATTCCAAGATCCCAACCATAAGTTCTGAAGTTGTAATGATTTATAAAGCTTATCGAAGCAAAAACACAACCAAAAAAAACAAAAACAAGTATAAGCCACTTATTTTTTGTGCTCAGAGTTCTAATCATCTGTAGTATTTTTCTCTGCGATGATGTAGTTGGGCCTTCCCTTACTTTGCGCAAATACCTTTCCAAGATATACCCCTATGATACCAATCATAATTAGTTGAATTCCGCCAATCAAAAGTATACTCGCAATAATTGATGTCCAACCAGGTACAGTTTCGTTACCAAATGTAAAAATGTAAATGGCATAGAGACCATATATAAATGCTAGAAGTGCAAAAAATACACCGAAATAAATCGAAAAGTAGAGTGGTTTCGCACTTAAAGAAGTTATTCCTGTTAATGCAAACCGAAGCATTTTAGATAACGAATATTTTGTTTTTCCAGTATGTCGCTTATTTGGTATATATTCAATGGCTTCTTGACGAAATCCAAGCGATGGAATAATGCCTCGTATGAACAGATTCGTTTCATTGAATTTTGAGAGGGCATGAATTACTTTTTGATCTAAAAGCCTGAAATCAGCTACACCATCTTCTAATTTAATTTGACTTAATGAATTTACAATTCGATAGAATAGCTTGGAACTTATTCTTTTGAACCATGGCAGTGTTTTGTCAATTCGTTTTGAGTAAACAACATCAATTCCTAGTCTCCATTTTTCAATCATTTTAGGAATTAGTTCAACAGGGTGCTGAAGATCAGCATCTAAAGAAATAACGCCTTTAAAACGTGCGTGATCTAAACCTGCCTTTAGGGCTAACTGGTGCCCGAAATTTCGCGAGAATGAAATATATTTTACCCGAGTATCGTTCATAGATAGTCTCTTTATGATTTCTAGTGAATCGTCATGGCTGCCGTCATCTACAAAAATAAATTCTACCTCTTTTAACTTAATAGCGTTTAGGGTTTCCCTCAATTTGTTACATAAAAGTTCAATATTCCCTTCCTCATTGAAGGTGGGGATTACAATACTTAGGGTATTTTTGGTTGATACGTCCATGTTTTCAAAGTTAAGGATAATAACCTTTTTATTAAGTGCTTGTATTATATTTGCATAAGTAATCTAGTAAGATAATGGAAGAACGTATTTCAACGAACAAAGCTCCGAAGCCGGTTGGACTTTATCCACACGCAAGAAAAGCAGGAAATTTACTATTTTTATCAGGTGTTGGTCCTCGTGTTGCAGGTTCTAATTCTACAGATTCAAAAGTCCCTGGTCTTAAGCTTGATCATAATGGAAACTTCATCGAATTTGATTTTGAGGCACAATGTCGAAGTGTTTTTGACAATGTGAAAGTTATTTTAGAAGAGTCTGGTTCAAGCTGGGATGAACTTATTGATGTGACAGTTTTCTTAGTGAATATGAAACGGGATTTTAAGGTTTATAATAAGATTTATGCTGAATATTTTAAAGACAACCTTCCATGTAGAACTACGGTTGAAATAAATTCGTTACCTACGCCGATTGCGATAGAGCTAAAATGTATTGCAACAATAACTGAATTATGATAGGATTTATATTGCGTATTGCAGTCGCAACTGCATCACTTGGTTTTAACATTTACCTTTTTTATGTTGGTTTATGGGGGTGGGGGATTTCTATGCTGTTTCTGACAGCACTCGTTATATTATCTTTTTTCCGAAATCCAACAATGATATTAGCCTTAAATCAAATGCGCATAGGAAATACTGATAAAGCCTATAAATACATCAGTAGGGTCTCGAACCCTCAATTTTTACCGAGGAAACAACATGCATATGTTATTTTTCTTCAGGCTATCATGGGTGCACAGACTTTGGGACTTGCACAAAGCGAACAAAAGCTTCGAAAGGCATTGGCATTGGGTTTGAGAACTCCAGAAGACAATGCAATGGCACGTATGCATTTAGCAGGAATTTGTGCTCAATCAGGGAGAAAAAAGGAATCTCTATCTTTGCTGTCTGAGGCGAAGAAACTCGATAAGTCTGGGATGATGAAGGATCAAATACGAACGATGCAGCAACAATTGCAAATGGCCCCTTCTAAAAACCAAATGCGAATGGCTCAAATGATGGGTGGGAGAAAAAAGACGCCAAAGATGCGTTAGTATGTCGCAATCTAAAGTTTTTACAGAATCGTGGAAAGACTACGAGCTTATTGATGCTGGAGGCGGAAAGAAGTTAGAAAGGTGGGGGGAAATTATTACAATACGCCCGGAGTTACAGGCATATTTTCATAGTGGCCTGCCTTTTAAAGATTGGAAGCAGATGGCTCATTGGGAGTTTGTTGAGAAACGAGTCAACACGGGAATATGGAGGTCACTTAAAAAAAACGCCTTATCCACATGGAATGTAAAATACGGACGTCTAATATTTCAGCTAGAGCTAACAAATAATAAACATATTGGACTTTTTCCTGAACAAAAAATAAATTGGGAGTACCTTGAGTCTAATCTGTCATCGGAGGATAAGTTTTTAAATCTATTCGCATATACAGGGGCTTCGTCATGTGTTGGAAGAAGTGCAGGGGCGGATACGTATCACTTAGACTCGATAAAGCCAATTATTTCATGGGCTAAGAAAAATATGGAATTGAGCCGATTAATGAATATTAGATGGGTATATGAAGATGCTTTGAAGTTTGTAAATAGAGAGCAAAAAAGGGGTAATAAATATAAGGCAATTCAAATGGATCCACCTGCTTGGGGTTTGGGAGCAAAGGGAGAAAAATGGAAGCTTGAGGATAAAATTGATGAGCTTTTGGCTTTAACCTCCACAATTCTTACTCATGATGGTTTTTTAATATTGAATACTTATTCACCAACTGTTGATCACGATACGCTAAAAGAATTAATGTCGATATATTTTCCTCAACGATCTTCTTCGGTTAATGGCCTTTACATGAGAACCACTTCAGGCAAACATTTATATTTCGGTGAGCTGGTTCGGGTAGGCAACGCCATTTGAACTTATTCTAAAGTAGCTCATTAGCCATATTGGCAAGCTCAGAACGTTCTCCTTTTTCTAGCTTTACATTTGAAAATAGTTTTTGTCCTGTTAATCGGTCAATTAGATAGGCTAAACCATTACTGTTTTCATCCAAATAAGGTGTATCTATTTGATGAACATCTCCTGTAAACACAATTTTAGTATTTTCTCCAGCTCGGGTAATTATTGTTTTTACTTCATGAGGTGTAAGGTTCTGAGCTTCATCAATAATAAACATTATGTTGGAAAGACTTCTTCCTCTTATAAATGCGAGAGGGGTAATTAAAATCTTACCAGACTCTTGCATTTCAATAATAGCCTTGTGTTTTTTTTCATTTTGTCCAAATTGAGATTTGATAAATTTTAGGTTATCAAATAGTGGCTCCATATATGGACCAATTTTATCATTGGCGTCTCCGGGTAAGAATCCTATTTCTTTGTTCGATAATGGGACAATTGGTCTCGCTAAAATAATCTGATTGTATTGTTTTGCCTGTTCCAGTGCAGAAGCGAGTGCTAAAAGTGTTTTACCTGTTCCGGCAACTCCCTGAATTGCGACAAGTTTAATACTTGGGTTCATAAGGGCGTGTAAAGCAAAGGCTTGTTCTGCATTTTTAGGTTTGATACCATAGACAAATTCTTTTTCAATGCGTTCAATCTGGTCTACCGCATGGTTAAAAAAAGCTAGTGATGAAGACTTTCCATTTTTTAAAATATAATATCCATTGACAAGCTTACTTGCCCCGAGAATTCCGTTTTCATCTAGACGTCCTTTTGTAAATATTTCACGTATTCTTTCAGAATCGACACCTTCAATTGTATTTGACTTTTCCTCGCTTTGAATTGCGACTTTTCCTGTTTCATAGTCTTCAGCAATTACACCAAGTGCTTTTGCTTTTATCCGAAGATTAATGTCTTTTGTTACAAGTGTCACTGATTTTTTTGGCTCGCTTTCCTTGAGGTAAAGTGCTGCATTAATGATTTTATGATCATTTTTTCCTTCAGCATAGATCGCCTCAGCATCAATTATTTTAGGCGTCTCTTCCATAATAACCTTGAACTTTCCTTTCCCTTTCCCTAAAGAAATCCAATCTTGTAGGCCTCCGTTACCAGATAACCGGTCAATAAATCGGATGACTTCGCGTGCACAAAAGTTTTTTGTATCATTCCCAACTTTAAATTTATCGAGTTCCTCTAAAACGGTTATCGGTATTGCTACGTTATTGTCTTCAAAGGTCGTTATGGATTGGTGGTCATGGAGTAAAACTGAGGTGTCTAAGACGAAGATTTTTTGCTTTTTTACCATTCAAATACTTTTAATTGAAGTTAACTTTAAATACATAAAATCAAAGAGAAAGGTCAGGGTATTTATCTACAAATTTTTGTTAGGAAAATTCAGTCTTCGTTTTTTACAATGTTGGTCATTGCAGAATCGAAATCAGGGAATAGAAATTCAAAGCCATTTTGTTTGATCTTTTGATTTGAAACCTTCAAGCTTTCTGTGAGCATTGTAGACATTTCACCAAGGAACAAGGATAAGATTGGTTTTGGTATAGCAGGAAAAAAAAACGGTTTTTTCATTTTCTTAGAAATGGTCTTCATGAATTCTTCATTAGAAATATAGCCATTTGCAGCGTTAAATGTGCCTTCTTTTCTATGCTCGATACAATGTATGAACATTCTGCATAAGTCCTTAATATGTATCCATGGGAGGTATTGCTGACCTGTTCCAAGTGGAGATCCCAGGCCCAACTTAATCGGTTTCATTATTTTTTTTAGTGCTCCACCTCTTTTATCTACTACTAAGGCAATACGGAGTATTGCTACCGGACATATCTCTTTAAACGTGTTAATTGCAATCTCCCATTCTTTTACTAATTCGGATAAAAAGTCTTCGCCATAATCATGAGATTCTTCTTTTTCCACATGGGTGTTATAGCCGTAACAATTTATTCCAGATGCACTGATGAAGTAGTTTAACTTCGGCATTTTTGATGCTGTTTTTTTTAGGAATTGAACTGAGTTAACACGTGAATTAATTAGTTCTATTTTTCTTTTGTCACTCCACTTTTGAGACCCGATATTTGCACCAGCTAAGTTGATGATTACTTCAATTTTATCAAGATGTTTTTCATCTATGCGCTGTTTTTCTGGGTTCCAATAGATGTGGCCTTTTTTCTTTGGGCGCCGAGATAATTTAAACACCACATGGCCTTGTCTTTTTAGCATTGCACCAAGGGATTTTCCAACTAAGCCTCTACCGCCTGAAATAAGAAAGGTTGTCATTAAATCAAAATATTGTGAATATAAGGTCGCATTCTATACTGCGAATAATTACGATACAAAATTAATACAATTAGTATATTTTTGTTTCTAAAATTAGAAGAATATTAAGGTTATAATGTAATTTTAAAACGAATATATTTCATTGAAAAAGACCCTATTTATTATGTTGATTTTTACCGTAAACATTCTTTACGGACAAACAGTTACATCTAAGAAATTAATTGTTCAAAAATCTACTTATTTGTTTGATACGCTTCTATTTGAAGATATGTCTAGTGATTTGTTCCAGTTAAAAGAGACAATTCTCGAGACTCATCCTGCACCTTTCTTTTATTGCCCAGACAGTTTATTTAATGCGGCATACGATCAAGCAATGCGTTTGGTTCAAAGCCCAAAAACAGTACTTGAATTTGCACAAATTATCAATGGATTTACAAGGGTAATACAAGATTCACATACTGCATTGAATCTAAGGGAGATTTTACGTTTAGATTCAAAAAAAAGAAAGGTATCTCCATTTCATTTGAAGGAAATAGGAGAAAAGTTTTATTTAAGTAAAATTTTAAACAATGCAATTCCTCTTGGGGTAGAAGTATTGGCTATTAATAATAAATGTATTAAGGAACTTTATGATTTGACAGAGACATTAGCACCATCTGAGGGTCCCGCTATTTCTGCACGTAAAGAGTTGATTGAAGTGATGATGGGACTTGTCTTCAATTTATTTAATAACTCACCGTCACATTCTGTAAATATTACATACGTTCACAATAAAGATACGATGATTAGTATTGCTCCAGGGATTAAGTTGAGCAGGTACTTTGGTCGAAATAGCTGGTATGAAAAGAATGATATTGAATTTAGTATTTCTGATAGTATTGCTTATTTGGGGTTAAAGTCCTTTGAATCCAAAAGGGAAAGAAAATATAAGCGTATAATAAATTCTTTTTTTAAGAAATTAAGTCAACAAGGGATTTCAAATGTAATCTTGGATGTCAGGGGAAATAGAGGAGGATATGTACTCTTATTAGAGCATGTTTTGAGTTACATAAATGCGAATGGCGAAACCTTCGACTTAAATTACCTATATAAAAGAAGCAAGCTCGATCGTTTTGAAACCTTATCTAGATTTAAAAAATTGGACTTTGTTAAAAAAGCATTACGAGTCTATCCACAGGGTATGATAAGTAAAGAGTATGATTTCTACAAGAGCCCAATGGGTTCAATGAGTTCTATTTTATATCAAAAGAGACTCACAAATCCATTAGATATAACCTACAAAGGACAATGCACGTTACTGACAAATGGGCTCTCCATGTCTGCCTCGGTGCTACTTGCATCTTGGTTTAAGGGTCATAATAGAGGAAAAGTAATAGGAACACCTTGTTTTGGTTCTATGCAGGGGACACACGGAAATGCAGCGAGAATAGTTTTAGAAAACTCAAAGATACCAATTACCGTTTCGACCTTGAAGTTGAGTTCAATAAAACAGCCATTAACTGAAATCACACCAACAAAAAAAATTGAATATTCTGTAAATGATTTGATTGGAGGTAAAGATCCTTTTATGGGCTACTTGAAGGTCTCAAAAACCGAGTAACCCTCTCTAATGGATTGAGTGAACTCACCTCATAGTGAATATAAATATTTTCATTTCCAAGTCGTTCTTTTAGCCATGAAACGATTCTTGTTTTGTCTTCTATCTCCAGATTATTATCGAGCTTTATGTGAACAAGCCAAACTTCAAGCTTGGCGGAGTCTTTATGTTCAATTGTTGGTTGCATCGAAAGGGAATAAACGGACTCATATTGCGCTTGGAGTTCTTTAAATATTTTACCGCTCAGTTCATTAATTTCTTGAATACTATCTACTTTTTGATTTACTGAAAGAAGTTGTTCTTCTAGTTCTTGAAGTTTTTGCTCTTTGGATAGTAGCTCAGCTGCCAAGGGATTGATTTCATCTTCTTCCTTTTTTCCAAATCCAATTTGGATATCCAAAGAAGTCTCCTCGAGATCAAAATCTATTAAATTTTTCTTTAAGGAATTTATTTCTTCTTTCGATATATTTTCTCCACCATAAATAAGTGTGATGATTTCTTCAGGTGCATTAATCTCATGGTCGAGCAGAAAACTATTTTTTGTAGGGTGTTTGGCTATTTCACTTTTTACAAAGCGCATCGCCTTTTGAGAATAACGATCCTGCTGGACCATAATATATCCAAAGTAAATACTTGGAACAATGGTTAAGGTAGTAATGAGTAAAATAATTCTATTGGTGCGCTTGGAAAGCTTTTCATCAAGTTGTTGCTTTTGAGGGAATTTTAAAAGTCTTGCCGTTAATAATGTGGCCAAAGAAATGAACACAGTATTGATAAAAAATAAGTAAAAAGCCCCAAAGAAAAAGTTCCATTGTAGGGTTGCAAGACCGTAACCAGCAGTGCAAAGAGGTGGCATCAAGGCAGTGGCGATGGCAACTCCAGGTATTACATTTCCTTTCATCTTACTGGCAATGGCAACGATTCCTGCAAGTCCTCCAAAAAATGCAATGAGTACATCATAAATATTTGGTGATGTTCGTGACAGCATTTCAGTTTGTGCAATATGAATTGGCGTTAATGCAAAGTATAAGGTAGAAGCTACAATCGCGACAATTCCCGCAAATAAATAGTTATATAGTGCTTTTTTGAGTAGTGCTATATCTGATGTTGCAATCCCAAATCCAAGCCCAATTATTGGGCCCATCAGGGGTGATACAAGCATGGCACCGATGACTACGGCAGTTGAATTTACATTCAAGCCTAAGGAACAGATTAAAATGGCAAAGACTAAGATCCATAAGTTCGTGCCTTTAAAGACAACCCCATTGTCAATATTTTTTGCGATTACATGAAAATCCTCTTTCTCCTGATTTAAGCGAAAGCTATCTACCATATTCGTTATGAAACCAAAAATTTTCTGCATAAATTTATTTGAAGCTAAAAGGAAACTTTAGACGCTTAAACTAAGATACGTTAATTTTCAAATATTGTTTCCTCTACATCCAACCAAGTAGAAACAGCGATACGATAATGAGATAACGCAAAAATTTCCCAATCAATATAAAAGAGAAGCTAAAGAACCACGGAGCTCTGAAAAACCCTAATGCCACAGCCATAACATCTCCGATAAATGGAAGCCAGCTTAATAGCCCAAGCCAATGTCCAAAACGATGAACTTTTTCCTTCCAGCTTAATATTTTGCTTTTCGGAACTTTTAATCGTTCTAACCACTCTGGTTTACCTAGTCGACCGATGACGTAATTGAACCACCCTCCTACAGTATTTCCTATCGTTGCATAAAACAAGGTAATCCATGGATCATATCCTAGTGCGAGCATACTTATTAGGAACAATTCTGAGGTGATTGGTAAAAAAGTTGCTGCTAAGAAACTAGTGAGCAATAAACCAATATATCCAATTTCAAATTCCATCATAAAAAAAGCCGGCGAAAGCCGGCCTAAACATTGTCTTTATTTGCAATCTTATTGAACAATCATTTTTCTACAGAATGATGATATTCCGTTAGATAATGTAATTGTATAAATACCATTAGAAAGATGCTCGGTAGAAATAGAAATATTATTTTCTCCTTGATTTAGGCTTCTATTTTCTGAGCTTACAAGTTTTCCTGAAAGATCCGTAATTTCAAGATACATATCTTGTGCATTATTCAAATTTATATTTAATGTACCATCTCCAGAAACCGGGTTTGGGAATATATTTCCAACCGTAAATGTTGCACTATTTTCCTCTATTCCAGCGGTTGGATCAAAATTCAATCTTACATATGGTGTACCAGTTTGGTAATACCAAGTGTTGTCCGAAAGATCCAAAAAGAAGGACGTTTGCGGTTGAGAAGTTCCGGCTGTTGAAACTCGAAAGCCTTCATCATAAGAACCAACAACTGCGAGGTAAGTGGTATTTGCAATCACATTGATTGGACTCAGAAATGGAACTGTGAGG
>MDTC01122276.1_pt1 | contig 29167 bp, 23 predicted proteins | sample 811181 | NCBI WGS metagenome assembly MDTC01 (sample SAMN05326644, study PRJNA326480) | marine metagenome | isolation source: seawater | place: Pacific Ocean: North | collected 2011 | reverse complement strand
TATGTGGTGCATGGGGGTATACATCTTGTATAATGTTTAGGGCATTTATTTGGAGAATGGAAGCAATGTCGGTTGAAGAACTTCCAAATTATGAAACCTTATAAGTTAAGATTTTGATACTAGCATTAATTATATCATTTCCAGCATTTATAGTTTCCTTTGTAAAATCTTTTCCACAAAAAAACCCCCAACTAAAGTTGAGGTTAAAAATGTGGAGCCGGAGGGATTCGAACCCTCGTCCAAACAAGTCATTAATTTGCTTTCTACATGCTTAGTTTTCGATTGATTTTCGAGAAACAACTGACCGAAAACCGCCTATTGATTCCTTAGCTTTTTAAGATTTAAATACAAACCAAAGCTATTTGCATTCTATGTTGACTTTAATGGTGCCTCTAATCTAATCGCCATCAACAAGGGCTATTAAGAGACATTTAGCTCTCCCGCCTAGCGGGACTGGGCTTGATTCTACTATAATTCGAATTATTAAGCAGCTAAAGCGTAGTTATTTTCGCCATTTAAAAAGGTTGAAATAGATATTAACGAGCATTAATTTCATAGCTCGGCATGCTTACCAACCAATTGATCTCGCTGTCTAATCCGGTCGGCCCCATAATTTCAAAGAAACGAATGGTAAAATTAAAAAAAAATGCACAGTTCGTAACTCTTAAACTTAATTTTAAGGTTTATTGATATCGACAGGCGAATGAACTAAAGGATGAACCCTGGGTGGGGTATACGAGCTTAAAACTTTAAATTGAAGTTCTAATTTTTCTAGCTTTTCAAATGTTTTAACTTGAATGATTTTAGTTTGGCCAGCTTTTAAATGAATCAAAGGTGAACTTTCATAAAATAGGATTTCCTTTTTGTGATTGCGTATACTGCACAGAATAGCTCTAAAAGATAAATGCACCTTACTTCTTGTATTTGAATATCAGGCCAAACCGAACCATCAGAGAACACGAAGTGCATGTGTAAATCTATTTTAAGTGTTAAATAGCCCATTCGATATTCGGATACCGAAAGGACTCATCTCCTCTGTGACTGTGACTTTGGGCATTTAGAATAGGTGTGCTGAAGAATCCCAAAAGGAAAAAGAAATTTTTCATAACAAATGTTATCTAGAAATAAGTTGACCCTATGAAGAGCAATTATCTTGTTAAGATAAGTTCGTTTTTAGCAAATTGCCACAAAAATATTAGGGTAATTGAAAGAGGTCCTCTACGCTACATTCTAAGGTCAATGCAATTTTCAATGCAAGTACAGTCGAAGGAACATAAATTCCGTTTTCAATGGCGTTAATACTTTTTCTAGATACATCAGCACGTTCAGATAATTCTTGCTGGGTCAGTCCTTTAGCTTTTCTAAGACTTTGCAGATTGTTCAATAGCTTCTGATGATTCTTTCCCAAGGTTTATTTTCTAAAGCTTATTTTTTTTCAAAGCTTTCTACAGTTTTATTAATTTCTGCACTTTGGTTAGGATAGATGTAACCTGCGATCATTTGTCCTATACCAATGAAAGAGATTAGTAACCCTACTCCGTATAACACTTTGAGGTTCAAACCAAAATAGCCTAGGCAAAAAAGACCAATTCCTACAAAAATGGTAACTACGCCGCTTCGTCTGAGGTCAGTTGATGATTTTTTTTCTTGAAGTGAATCGAGTAATTCCTTCACGTCTTCAGAGTCTTTGATGTTTTTTGAAACTTCAACAATAGCGTTGTATTTGTTTTTTTGATCTCTGCTTTTGAAGACACTTGTAATCCATACAATAACTATTGGAATTAGTAGTGCCATTGTTGGAATCAATAATTGTGGATCAGAAAATAAGGATAGGTTGATAAAGCTTGTCGTAGGATATTTTTAAATTAAATTGTAACGCAAAGGTAACATTTTTTTTCAAAATGATACGTAAAGGTTACTTTTTTTGTTTTCCTAGACTATTTGACTCTAGTTTGATTCCGTGATTACCTTACGTATAGACGTTAATTGTCGCAGCAATGCGTCCAATTGTTCAAGAGGAAGCATATTGGCTCCATCACTTTTGGCCAATGTTGGTTCTGGGTGCGTCTCAATAAATAATCCGTCAACTCCGGCAGCTATGCCAGCTTTAGCCATAGTTGAAATAAGGGCTGGTCTTCCTCCGGTGACTCCACTCGATTGATTGGGCTGTTGAAGTGAGTGGGTTACATCTAATACGACTGGAGCGTAATTTTGCATGGTTGGAATACCTCTGTAGTCTATGACTAGATCTTGATAACCAAACATACTCCCGCGTTCTGTAATTAAGGCTTTGTCATTGCCACTTTCTTGAACCTTTTGTACTGCAAATTGCATACTTTCAGGACTCATGAATTGGCCTTTTTTGAGATTAACCGCTTTGCCAGTTTGTGAAGCTGCTACGATTAGATCTGTCTGCCTTACTAAAAAAGCAGGTATCTGTAAGACATCTACATAAGTTGCTGCTAATGCTGCATCTTCTTCTTTGTGTATATCTGTTACCGTTGGAATGTCAAAGGTTTCACCAACCTTTCGCAGTATTTTTAGGGCTTTCTCATCTCCGATTCCCGTGAAAGAGTCTAACCTACTTCGATTGGCTTTTTTAAAACTTCCTTTAAAAACATAAGGAATATCGTATTTTTCTGTGAGCTAACAGATGTGTTCTGCAATTTGCAGCGCCATTGTCTCACCTTCAATCGCACAGGGACCGGCCAATAGAAAAAATTGATTCGACTCAGAATTTTTGAGTTTGGAGATTTTTGATGATTCCATTTTGAGTAAACTTTATTCAAAGTTAAAACCATTGCTTAAAATACAAGTATATTTGCGCGCTGAAAGACTTAATATCCACCGATTCCTATGTCAAAAATCAAAAATATTGCAATTATCGCCCATGTTGACCATGGTAAAACTACCCTTGTAGATAAAATCATGTTTCATTGTCAACTCTTTAGAGACAATGAAAATAAGGGAGATTTAATTTTGGATAATAATGATTTGGAACGGGAAAGAGGAATTACCATTGTTTCAAAAAATGTTTCTGTAACTTATAAGGACCACAAAATAAATATCATAGACACCCCTGGGCACGCTGATTTTGGAGGAGAGGTTGAGCGCGTGCTAAATATGGCTGACGGTGTTTTGTTGCTTGTAGATGCTTTCGAAGGACCTATGCCTCAAACGAGGTTTGTACTGCAAAAGGCCATTGACTTGGGTTTAAAGCCCTGTGTAGTTGTCAATAAAGTCGACAAGGAAAATTGTACACCTGAAGAAGTACATGAAAAAGTTTTTGATTTAATGTTTGAGTTGGGAGCTGAAGAATGGCAATTAGATTTTCCAACGGTATACGGTTCGGCTAAACACAATTGGATGTCTGAAGATTTTCAAAAACCCACTTCAAATATTGAACCTCTTCTTGATATGGTATTGGAACATATACCTTCCTTCAAACCTAAGCAAGGTAATACCCAAATGCTCATTACTTCTTTAGATTACTCTTCGTTCACGGGAAGAATTGCGATAGGAAGATTGCAACGTGGAATCTTAAATGAAGGGCAGCAAATAAGTTTAGTTCGCAGAGATGGGAGTCTCGCAAAATCGAGAATTAAGGAACTTTTTGTTTTTGAAGGTTTAGGTCGTAAAAAAGTGTCTAGTGTTCAAACTGGTGATATATGTGCTATTGTGGGAATGGATAATTTTGAAATTGGAGATACCGTTGCTGATGTAGAGGCGCCTGAAGGTTTAAAAACTATTGCAATTGATGAGCCTACAATGAGTATGCTCTTTACCATTAATGACAGTCCCTTTTTTGGTAAAGACGGAAAGTTCGTCACTTCAAGACACATTAAAGAACGCTTAGAAAAAGAGCTTGAAAAGAATCTTGCACTTCGTGTAGAAGAAACAGATAGTGCTGATCGGTTTATGGTATTTGGACGAGGGGTTCTTCATTTATCTGTTTTAATAGAAACCATGAGAAGAGAAGGTTATGAGTTGCAAATTGGTCAACCTCAGGTAATTATTAAAGAGGTTGATGGACAAAAATGCGAGCCGATAGAGCAGCTTACCATTGATTTACCTGAAGACATATCAGGAAAGGCCGTCGAACTAGTGAGTATGCGTAAGGGAGAAATGATTAGTATGCAAGCCAAAGGAACACGAATGATCTGCGAGTTTGTAATTCCTTCAAGAGGTATCATTGGTCTTAGAAACCAACTATTAACGGCAACTGCTGGTGAGGCTATTATGTCTCATCGATTTCTAGAGTTTCAACCTTTAAAAGGAACAATTCCTGGTCGTATAAATGGGTCTTTGGTTTCTATGGAAAATGGAACTGCTATCCCTTATTCTATAGATAAACTTCAAGATAGAGGAAAGTTTTTTGTCGATCCGGGAGAGCCCATATACGAAGGCCAGGTCATTGGTGAAAATACCAGAGGAGAAGATATGACAGTTAATGTTACAAAGACAAAAAAGCTTTCAAATGTTCGTGCAGCTGGTTCTGATGACAAAACAAAGATTGTCCCTGCCATAAAATTCACCTTAGAAGAGGCGCTAGAATATATTCAAAAAGATGAATATGTTGAGGTTACTCCTAATGCACTTCGCTTGAGAAAAATATATTTAAGAGAGGTCGATCGCAAACGAAACAAGACGATTTAGTGTATAGGGTTCAAACTGGCTATAGCTGCTCCGATAATTCCAGCTTGATTTTTTAATTCTGAGGCTTCAATCGGAGCCTCGATGGTAATATACTTTTTAAAGTCGTCCCAATTTTTGGAGATTCCTCCTCCTACAAGAATAAGATTTGGAGCGGTTATGAGTTCAACCACTTCGAGAAATCGATTAAAGCGTTTTGCCCATTTTTTGGTGCTTAACCCTTCTAGCTCTTTAGCAGAAGAAGCAGCCCAAGTTTCAATTTTAGTATATTCTTTGTAAGGAATTTGTCCCAATTCAAAATTGGGAATAAGTTGGCCGTTAAAGAAGGCTCCACTTCCTAAACCGGTTCCCACTGTAATCATCAATACTAAACCTTTTTTTTGCTCTTCACTCAGTTCTTGAATGCTAGCGAATCCTGCTGCATCTGCATCATTGATAATGGTGAAATTACAAGAGGTTCTGTGGGTAAAAAGCGCCTTTACATCTACACCTATCCAAGAAGGGGATAAATTACCTGGTGATGTGCAGATTCCATTTTTAATTATGGTTGGAAAACCACATCCCACTGCTCCTTGATAATTGAAATGCTCAATCATAAGGGCGATGGTTTCAGTCATGGCTAGAGGAGATCTTGAAATTGGCGTAGGTATGCGATGACGCTCTGACACCATTTCTCCAGTTGAGGTGTCGACTAATGCACCTTTGATTCCACTGCCACCTATATCTATTCCTAATCTAACCATAATTAGTTGTTCATTACTTCAAAAATAGTCGCATTATCGCATTTCAGCGTTTTGTTGGGATATTTATAAATGAGTGTATAATCATGTGTAGCCATTATAATAGTATTACCACTGAGATGAATTTCTTGTAATAAGTTCATGACTTCTTCACTTGTTTCTGGATCTAAATTCCCCGTTGGTTCATCGGCTAAAATGAGTTCAGGGTTATTGAGCAAAGCCCTTGCGATTGCGACCCTTTGTTGCTCACCTCCTGACAATTCATGGGGAAACTTGTGCGCTTTATTCTCCATACCCACTTTTTCAAGAACCTCTTTTATTCTTTTCTCAATATTAGGTTTACTGGACCAGCCAGTAGCCTGTAATACAAATGCTAAATTACTGCTAACACTTCGGTCAGATAACAATTTAAAATCTTGAAATATGATTCCTAATTTTCTTCTGAGATAGGGAACGTCTTTCTCTTTGAGTTGCCTCAAATTGAAACCGACTATTTCGGATTGTCCTTTTGTCAAAGACAATTCACCGTATAAGGTTTTTAAAAGACTGCTCTTGCCACTTCCAGTTTTTCCGATAATATAGACAAATTCACCTTTGTGAACCTTTAAACTAATATCTTTGAGAATGATACTGTTTCCTTGAAAGATCTGAGCATCTTTCATCTCGAGTATATGGTCATTCATATCAGAAGGTTTTGAATCTCAAATATACGTTTATCGTATTAATTTGCGTTAGATTATAGTGAGACAGTTTAGACTTGAAACAAATGAACCAATGAATAAACAGTCGGCAGTAATTCGTAATGCGTTCTGTACTTTGCTCGTGTATTGGGTGGGGCTGTATGTGGTTCAAGGTCAAAACTTAATTCTAAACCCAAGTTTTGAAGAATTCTTGAAATGTCCTGAAGATTTAGGAACTTTTGCTTATGATGTAAAGCATTGGAATTCTGCAACAGCCGGCAGTACGGATTATTTCAACAGTTGTAGCGAGTCCATGGGTATACCTAAGAATTTCAATGGACAACAACAACCCTACAACGGTCAAGCGTATGCTGGATTATATTTAATTGCTCCTTCTGATTACCGAGAATATCTACAAGTTCCGTTTAAATACGAGTTAGAAAAAGATCATGTCTACGAGCTTTCTTTTTGGCTATCTCTTGCTGAGAGTTCTGATTATGCCGTTCGAGATTTTGAGATTTTGCTCAATGAAAAAGAAGTGCTCATCAATAAAAAAACCAATTTATTAAAAGGGGAAATTGCCAAGTATAAGGAGAATCGTATGCATTCTCTTCAGACGCGCAAGCCCAGTTTTAATTTAAATCGAGATCAGTGGTTTCAGATCAAATTTAAATTCAAAGCCAAGGGATTTGAGCGGTTTTTGATTTTCGGAAATCTCAAAACAAATCGATCAACACTTAAGAGAGAGGCTATTTCATGGGGCACTAAACGGGGCTCATACTATTACATTGATGATTTCTCATTAGTTCAACTCGATCCACCTCCTAAAACGTATAAAACTGAAATTCTTTACACTTTTGAAAATGTATATTTTGCCTTTGACTCTGCATTTTTAAATGAAAAATCTCGTGAGAGTGTCAAGCGTTTAAAAGTGTTTTTAGATGAGCATCCTACATATAAGATTACTATAATTGGAAATACTGATAGTCAAGGCAGTGACGCTTACAATCAACAACTGGCGCTAAATAGGGCTCGAGGTATAGCTTTGTATTTAGAAAATTTAGGCCTCGGCAATGATCGTCTTGAGGTAAAATCTCAAGGTAGTCAGTACCCAAGAGCAACAAACGCCTCTACTGAGGGTCGAAGATTAAATCGAAGAGTTGAATTCGTTTTGACTGAAATTGATTAAATTCAAGTCTCAAAAATTTCAAGCCATGAGAGTCACATTCACCTTTTTTTTACTGGTTTTAGTAACCTCTTGTTCTACAACTGAAACGGTAGATTTGATTGTACACAACGCCAATATCTACACCATGGATGATGAAAATCCAAATGCCACTTATTTGGTGGTAAAAGATCAAAAAATAGTTGCTATAGGTTTAGATGAGAATGACTTAGAGACTTTTGAAGCTAAGGAGGTGATTAATGCTAACGAAAAAACTTTAATACCTGGAATTATCGATGCACACTGCCATTTTTATGGACTCGGATTAAATCAACAGCGCGTTGATTTAGCTGGAACATCGAGTTATGATGAAATCATTGAAAAAGTCAAATCATTTGAGCAAAACAATCTTAAAATGCAATTTATTTTAGGTCGAGGTTGGGATCAAAATGATTGGGCTGTAAAAGATTTTCCAACCAAAGATAAATTAGACCTCTTATTTCCAGATAAAGCTGTTGTTTTGGAGCGTATAGATGGGCATGCCTATTTGGTGAATCAAAAGGCGTTGGATTTAGCTAAAATTAATTTAAAGACACCAGCAAATGGAGGTGCTATCGTCAAGAAAAATGGAAAGCTCACAGGAGTGCTTGTGGATAATCCTATGCAGCGTATGAATCGAGTAATTCCTGAATTGAATAGAGCAGAACAAATACAAGCCTTAAAAAAGGCAGAGGAGATATGCTTTAGTTATGGTTTAACTACGGTCAACGATGCTGGCCTTAGTAGAAGCACTATTGAACTAATCGACAGTTTACAACAGTCCGGAGATTTAAAGATTCGTGTTTATGCCATGGTGAGTAATAGCCCAAAAGATGTCAATCACTTTCTAGACAAGGGAATTTTAAAAACAGATCGACTCAATGTTAGGTCCATAAAGGTCTACGCAGATGGAGCATTAGGTTCTAGAGGAGCAGCATTAAAAGAAGAATATTCAGATCAACACAATCATTTTGGGGCAATGGTTACTCCTGTATCCGCTATTGAACAGTTGGCGCAGCGTATTGCAGCGAGTGAGTATCAAATGAATACTCATGCTATAGGAGATTCAGCAAATGCTGTTGTTTTGAGAGCGTACAAAAAGGTGCTTCAGGGAGAAAGTGATCGACGATGGAAAATTGAACACGCACAGGTAATTGATTTAGATGATATCGAAAATTTTAGCACTCAAATTTTGCCGTCAGTTCAACCAACTCATGCTACTAGTGATATGTATTGGGCCGAGGATAGATTAGGTAGTGAGCGAATTAAAGGAGCTTATGCTTATAAAACGCTATTAGAAAAATCTGGAGTGCTACCATTGGGTACAGATTTTCCCGTGGAGCAAGTAAGTCCTTTTTTGACCTTTTATGCGGCGGTTACGCGTCAAGATACTGCCGGATATCCTCAAGGAGGATTTATAAAATCTGAAAGGTTGTCTCCAGAAGAAGCCCTAAAAGGAATTACCTTGTGGCCAGCATATTCCAATTTTGAGGAAGGAGAAAAAGGGAGTTTAGAATCTGGCAAATGGGCCGACTTTGTCATTTTATCGAAAGACATCTTAAAGGCGTCTTCCGATGAATTACTCGATATTCAAGCCGAAAAGACTTTTGTGGCAGGAGTTCAAGTATATTGAGAAATTACGAATTGTTTCAGAAGTTAATCTGATTATACTTAAATATTATTATTTTTAATATATATTCCATTATTAGTTATAAATTGTAAACAATATTTAGTAATAACTTTACGTTTTGAAATAGAATAATTTATTTTGACTAAAATTTTAAAACTTTAACTATGTGTGGTATTGTTTGTGCTTTTGATTTAAAGCAACCAACGGATGACTTGAGAAGACAATTATTAAGTATGTCTAAGAAAATTAGACATCGAGGCCCAGATTGGAACGGAATTTATGCAGATGAGAAGGCAATCCTTACTCATGAAAGGCTTGCTATTGTTGATCCCGCATCTGGTAAACAACCCCTACTCAGCGAAGATGGAACTGTGGTTTTAGCAGCTAATGGAGAAATTTATAATCACAAAGAACTTAGAAAAAGTTTAAGTATTCCTTATGGCTTTAAAACAGAATCTGATTGTGAGGTTATTCTCGCTCTCTATAAAGAACACGGTAAAGCTTTTTTAGATCAAATCAATGGTATTTTTGCTTTCGCCTTATACGATTCTAAAACAAATGAATTCTTGATTGCAAGAGATCATATGGGTATTATACCGCTTTATATGGGTTGGGATCAATATGGAACATTTTATGTAGGTTCAGAATTAAAATCACTTGAGGGAGTATGTTCAAAAATTGAACTTTTTCCTCCTGGTCATTTGTTGACTAATGGTCTAGAAGAACCAGAACAATGGTACAACAGAGATTGGATGAGTTATGATGCTGTAGCTAAAAATACAACCTCAATTGAAGAATTGAGAGCGGCTTTAGAAGCTGCTGTAAAGCGTCAATTGATGTCTGATGTCCCTTATGGTGTACTATTGTCTGGGGGCCTAGATTCGTCTGTGACTTCTGCAGTAGCCAAAAAATATGCCGAGATGCGAGTGGAAAGTAATGATGAGCAAGCTGCATGGTGGCCCCAATTACATTCATTCGCCGTTGGTCTAGAGGGATCTCCTGATTTGGCTGCTGCTCAAAAAGTGGCTGATCAGATTGGTACAGTCCATCACGAAATAAAATTTACCATACAAGAAGGTTTAGATGCCATTAGGGATGTCATTTACCATCTTGAAACCTATGATATCACAACAATTCGCGCTTCAACACCTATGTACTTAATGGCCCGCGTCATCAAATCAATGGGTATCAAAATGGTTTTGTCTGGAGAAGGAGCTGATGAGCTCTTTGGAGGATATCTCTATTTTCACAAAGCACCAAGTGCTAAAGATTTTCATGAAGAAACTGTGCGAAAGCTTAGTAAACTTCATATGTATGATTGTCTCAGGGCAAACAAGTCTTTGGCAGCTTGGGGTATAGAAGGTCGTGTTCCTTTCTTGGACAAAGAATTTATAGATGTAGCTATGCGTTTGAATCCAAAAGATAAAATGGCTGGGAATGGTAAAATTGAGAAATATGTTGTTCGCAAGGCATTTGAAGATTACCTTCCAAAAGAAGTTGCATGGAGACAAAAAGAGCAATTTTCTGATGGTGTTGGATACAGTTGGATTGATACCCTAAAAGAAGTGGTTGATCAAGAGGTCAGCGATGACCAAATGGAGAATGCTCACTTTAGATTTCCTATTCAAACTCCTCAAACAAAAGAAGAGTATTACTACAGAAGTATCTTTGAGAGTCATTTTCCTTCAGATGCAGCAGCCTTGAGTGTTCCCCAAGAACCATCTGTGGCGTGTTCTACTCAAATTGCATTAGAATGGGATGAGACGTTTAAGGCGATGAACGAGCCTTCTGGTAGAGCCATTGCAAGCGTTCATGAGCAGGCTTATGATTGATTTTTTGTTCACATTTAATTGTTGATAACTTAAGGTGTTCAAAGTCCTTTCAGGGCTTATGAAAACAGGGTGAAATCTTATCTTTGTTAGATTACTTTCCAGTTAAACGAACACGACTTTATGAGCGAAAAAAATACGAACAAAAATTATTCTGCGGATAGCATACAGGCCCTTGAGGGTATGGAGCATGTTCGTATGCGTCCTTCGATGTATATCGGTGATGTTGGGGTGAGGGGTTTACACCATTTAGTTTATGAGGTTGTTGACAATTCCATCGATGAAGCAATGGGCGGATATTGTGATAAAATAGATGTTGTAATTAACGAAGACAATTCGGTTACAGTCCAAGACAACGGTAGGGGTATTCCTGTAGGAATGCACAAAAAAGAAGGTGTTTCAGCCCTTGAGGTTGTAATGACTAAAATTGGAGCTGGTGGTAAATTTGATAAGGATTCTTACAAGGTTTCAGGAGGTTTACACGGTGTTGGAGTCTCTTGTGTAAATGCCCTCTCGGCAGCTTTAAAGGCTACTGTTTACAGAGATGGCAACATATGGGAGCAAGAGTACGAAAGAGGAAAAGCGCTCTATCCGGCGAAGCCCGTTGGGGATAGCCCAAAAAATGGTACCAGTGTTACTTTTCACCCAGATCCTGAAATATTTACCCAGACGATAGAATACAATTATGAAACTTTGGCCAAAAGGCTAAGAGAGTTGGCTTATTTGAATAAGAGACTGACCATTTCAATTACTGATCATCGCCAAAAAGATGCTGAGGGTGAATTTGTCAATGAAACTTTTTATTCTGAAAAAGGACTTGAAGAGTTTATTTTATTCTTAGAGGCAACTAGAGAACCGTTAATACAGAAGGTGATCTCAATGGAAGGCCAAAAAAATGGCATTCCTGTAGAAATCGCTATGGTCTACAATACAGGTTTTTCAGAAAATCTTCATTCCTACGTAAACAATATCAACACTCATGAAGGGGGTACTCATTTATCTGGTTTCAGAAGAGGTTTGACGTCTACTTTAAAGAAATATGCTGAGCAATCAGGAATGCTAGATAAATTGAAGTTTGAAATCTCAGGAGATGACTTTAGAGAAGGATTGACAGCTATTATTTCTGTGAAAGTTGCTGAACCTCAATTTGAAGGTCAGACTAAAACAAAGTTAGGAAATCGAGAGGTGAATTCTGCTGTTTCTCAATCAGTTTCAGAAATGCTAACCGATTACCTTGAAGAGCATCCAGATGATGCCAAGCGAATTGTCGAAAAAGTTATTATTGCTGCAACGGCAAGACATGCCGCTGCGAAGGCAAGAGAGATGGTACAACGAAAAAATGTCATGCATGGTGGCGGTTTACCTGGAAAGCTTTCGGATTGCTCAGAACAAGACCCTGAAAAGTGTGAAGTTTTTCTTGTAGAGGGAGATTCTGCGGGTGGAACAGCTAAACAGGGTAGAGATCGAAATTTTCAAGCTATACTTCCTTTGAGAGGTAAGATTTTAAATGTGGAAAAGGCGATGCAGCATAAGGTGTTTGAAAATGAGGAAATCAGAAATATTTACACTGCACTAGGTGTAACTGTAGGTACAGAAGAAGACAGTAAAGCACTCAATTTAGAAAAGTTGAGGTACCATAAGGTAGTAATCATGTGTGATGCTGATGTTGATGGTTCTCATATCGAAACCCTGATTTTGACTTTTTTCTTTAGATACATGAGGGAACTCATTGAAAGAGGACATGTATATATTGCAACTCCACCACTTTATTTGGTCAAAAAAGGAGCAAAAAAGAGGTATGCTTGGAACGATCAAGAACGTGATGTCCTTTTAAATCAATACAGTTCTGGTGCATCTGTCCAGCGATATAAAGGATTGGGTGAAATGAATGCTGAGCAACTTTGGGATACTACAATGAATCCTGAATTCAGAACTTTAAGAAGAGTGAGTATTGATAATGCAACAGAAAGTGATCGCATCTTCTCTATGCTAATGGGAGATGAGGTTCCGCCGAGACGTGAATTTATTGAGAAGAACGCAGTTTATGCCAATATAGACGCATAAACTTGATGATCTTTCACTTATTAAACTCGCTGCCCCACCAGCGAGTTTTTTTTTACTTGACATTATTCATATGCCAAAAATTAAATTTAACAATATGTTGTCCCCAAATTTAAAATCCTTAATTGCTTTTATTTCTTTAACGTCTAGTCTTTCTGCACAAAACTTAGATGCACTTTTTGAATCTGGCTTGCAAGATGCTCAGCAGTTTGCCCAAGGTTATTTTAACCCTGCCATGCAGTTGGGTGTCCACAGCCTTTCAGGGGGTTGGTACAATTCAGGTAAATCAAAAAAGACGCTGGCCTTTGAGGTTTCTTTAATTGGCAATGTCACCACATGGAGAGACAAACGGGAACGTTTTCTTTTAAATACTGCTAGATACGCTAATTTGAATTTTACAGATGGCGCACAAGAGAAATATGTGGCGACAGTTCTCGGCGATGCTTCTACACCTGTTTATGTGGAGGAATTTTTAGGTGAAGGTTTACCTAGTGTTCGAACTGATTTTGATTTGCCAGCAGGTCTGCGTTCAGAAGGAATACAATTTTTGCCCTCTGCTTTTCTACAAGCGAGTATAGGACTTGTAAAGGGAATTGAAATCAAAGGACGGTTTTTACCTTCAATAAGCACTAATGATGTGAGTGTTAGCTTGCTAGGGGTAGGAGTTCAATTTGATATTTCAGAGATACTTTCATCAGATCGAGTGCTACCATTGGGAATATCATTCCTTTTGGGATACTCAAAACTTAATGCAAGTTACCAGATAGAATCCAACCAAAGTATTGAAAGCCAAATTGTGTCGAGAAATATCAGTTTAATTTTATCCACAAAACTGCCCGTATTTAATGTTTATGGGGGAGTGGGACTTATCGGTGGATCAAGTGATTTGAATCTCTTGGGTACTTATCAAGTCGCCTCAGGTGTAAACTTTATAGATCCTTTAGCTTTAGAGTCAGATGTGAGTGCTGTCGGACTAACTCTTGGTGCCAAATTAAAACTTGGCTTTTTTCGTTTGAATTTAGACCACAGTTTTTCTGACTTTAGTACGACAAGAGCAGGAATTAATATCAGATTTAGATAATCTCACGAAAAGATTACTTTTGTGCCTGATTAGAGAACACTTAAATAAATAAATATGAAAATTACTGTAGTTGGTGCAGGTGCTGTTGGAGCTAGTTGTGCAGAATATATTGCTATGAAAAATTTCGCTTCTGAGGTAGTCTTGCTCGATATTAAAGAAGGTTATGCAGAAGGAAAGGCAATGGATTTAATGCAAACAGCCTCTTTAAATAATTTTGACACTAAAATATCTGGATCCACAAATGATTATTCTAAAACAGCCTCTAGTGACATTGCGGTTATTACTTCTGGAATTCCCCGAAAACCTGGAATGACAAGAGAAGAATTGATAGGAATCAACGCCGGTATTGTGAAAACTGTTTCTGAGAATTTGCTTCAGCATTCTCCTAATGCTGTTGTAATTGTTGTCAGTAACCCCATGGATACAATGACGTATTTGGTTCACAAAACTACAGGTTTACCAAAAAACCGAATAATCGGAATGGGGGGAGCCCTTGATAGTGCAAGATTTAAGTACAGAATTGCCGAAGCTTTAGGTGCACCTATTTCAGATGTTGATGGAATGGTTTTAGGAGGACATAGTGACACAGGTATGGTGCCTTTAATAGATCATGCAACCCGAAATTCAGTGAAAATTTCTGAATTTTTAAATGCGGATCGAATGAATGAAATTGTTTCAGAAACTAAAGTAGGTGGTGCAACATTGACTAAATTACTTGGAACATCCGCATGGTATGCTCCTGGAGCTGCCGTTTCATCATTGGTACAGGCTATTGCTTGTGATCAAAAGAAATTATTCCCCTGTTCTGCCTTGTTAAATGGAGAGTATGGTCTTGACGATTTGTGTATTGGTGTGCCTGTTGTTTTAGGAAAAAATGGAATCGAATCTATTGTCAAAATTGAACTCTCAGACGCCGAAAATGCGAAAATGCAGGAGAGTGCTGTCGGGGTTAAGAAAACGAATGGATTGTTAAATTTATAAGATAAAAAAGGCAGCATTTTTCAGTTTATCTTATCAAAATTCATTTTGACGTATAAATTGTCAATTCGGTAGGGATATAATATATTTGCAGCCATTTAAAATTTTACTTTTTAAAAATTATTTTCATGCAAAATAAAGGACTCATAAGGCTTTTTGCTTTTCTTTTCGGATTTGCGAGCTTATACCAGTTATCTTTCACATTTATAACCAATAAAATTGAAGGTGATGCAGAACGCTACGCTTTATTCAATGTAATAGATACAGAAGAAAACTACGTTGAAAAAAGAGAACAAATAGAAGCGGTCTACCTAGACTCAGTAGCGGATTTACCAGTCTTAGGTTTTAGTAGTTATGCCGATGCAAAAACAAATGAGCTCAATAAGGGTCTTGACCTAAAAGGAGGTATCAATGTAACCCTTCAAATTTCGGTAAAAGATATTCTTAAGGGTTTAGCCAATAATACTTCTAATCCTGCTTTTAACAAGGCCATTGCAGATGCAGATGCAGCCTCTAAGAGCAGTGATGCAACTTATGTTGAGTTGTTTTTCGAAGCCTTTGAAAATGTAAAAGGAGATGGAAAATTAGCTTCTCCTGAGATTTTTGCTAATAAAGCTTTAAGTGACGAAGTTAATTTTCAGATGAGTGATGATGAGGTTAAACCTATCATCCGCAGAAAAATAGATGAATCAATTGTCTCTGCATTTGAGGTCCTGCGCGAACGTATAGATGGCTTTGGAGTTACACAGCCCAATATTCAAAGAGAGGGGAACTCTGGAAGAATTCTTGTTGAATTACCAGGGGCAAGAGATATAAATAGAGCACAGGAGCTTCTTTCTTCAACAGCACAATTGGAATTTTGGGAGACTTACCCTCAATCCGAGGCTGCTTTAAGCCAATTTCTTTTTGATGCTGATCAGGTTTTAAAACAAATTCTTGATAAGCAACAGGATGAAAACGAAGAAGCTTCTTCTGAGATAGATTCCTTATTAGCAGATGTCACTGAAGATTCAATCAGTGCCGCAAATGCTAATCCTCTTTTGAGCAAGCTTATTGCACCTGCTCAAGGTTCAAATGCATTCATTCGTATTGCGGTAAAAGATACAGCAGCTGTGGGGGAGTATTTAAGAATGCCTGAGGTTAGAAAGGTATTGCCACAAGCCATACAATTCGTAAAGTTTGCATGGCAGCGTGTGGGAAAACAAGATGAAATTGCTGAATTATATGCGCTAAAATCCAACCGAGAGGGATTACCAAGAATTAGTGGAGATGTGGTGTCAGATGCTCAAGATACATTTGATCAGTTTGGTAAACCCGCTGTTAGTATGACCATGAACACTAAGGGTGCTCGTGAATGGGAACGAATGACAGGAGATGTTTATCAAAATAAAACAGGAATTGCGATAGTACTAGATAATAATGTTTATACTGCTCCTGGTGTTTCAAGTGGTCCCATTTCTGGTGGACGTTCTGAAATAACAGGAACATTTACCATCAATGAAACTAAAGATATCGCCAACGTTTTACGCGCTGGAAAATTACCTGCTTCTGCAGAAATTATTCAGTCTGAAATTGTCGGTCCCTCTCTAGGGCAAGAAGCAATTGATAGTGGATTTATGTCTTTCCTTATAGCCATGATCTTTGTGTTGGTGTGGATGGTCTTTTATTATGGAAGAGCTGGAATTTACGCTGATATCGCCTTGGTACTGAATATCTTTTTAATTTTTGGTGTCTTAACGAGTTTGGGTGCGGTACTTACCTTACCTGGAATTGCTGGTATTGTTTTAACTATTGGTATGTCTGTGGATGCGAACGTACTTATTTTTGAACGTATTAAAGAAGAATTGAAAAGAGGTAAAGGAATTAGTCAAGCCGTTATTGACGGTTTTTCTAATGCATTATCGTCAATCTTAGATGCCAATATTACTACTGGTTTAACGGCGATTATTCTGTTTATGTTTGGTTCTGGACCTATCAAAGGATTTGCAACTACCTTATTAATAGGTATCATAACTTCACTTTTTACAGCAATTTTCATTACGAGAATGCTCATTGAAGGATACTTGTCTAAAAAAGGAAGAACCTTGGCTTTTGTAACTTCATTCACGAAAAATGTTCTTGCTAATGTGAGTATAGACTTTTTGAGTAAAAGAAGACTTTCATATATAGTCTCTGGTGTCGTTCTCATTGGCTCTCTTTTTTCCTTATTTACATTAGGACTTCAGCAAGGAGTTGACTTTGTTGGAGGTAGATCTTATCAAGTTCGCTTTGTTGATGCGGTCAATCCTTCTGAAATAGCCTCAGACCTCAATGATGTCTTTGGAAGTGGAACAAATGTTAAAACCTTTGGAGAAGCCAATCAAATTAAAGTTACAACACCTTATAAAGTTGATGTAGAAGGTATCGAAGTTGATAAGGAAATTCAACAGAAATTATACGAAGCCCTACTGCCTTACCTACCTGATGATATTTCACTAGACGACTTTGTGGTTGGAAGTTCTGAAAAATCAATAGGAATACTACAATCAGTTAAAGTAGGTCCGACCATCGCTGATGATATCAAGAAAAATGCTGTTTGGGCGATTTTTGGTTCATTAACTATAGTGTTCCTTTATATCTTGTTGAGATTTAGAAGATGGCAATTCTCATTAGGTGCTGTTGCTGCTGTTTTCCACGATGTGCTTATCGTGTTAGGTATATTTTCAGCGACAACTGCATTGATGCCTTTCAATATGGAAATTGATCAAGCATTTATCGCGGCTATACTTACTGTTATTGGATACTCATTAAACGATACGGTGGTTGTTTTCGATAGAATTCGTGAAATTGTAGGTATTAAAGGTTGGAATAAAGGTAATAATGTGAATGAAGCGCTTAGCAGTACACTCAGTAGAACTTTAAATACTTCTTTAACTACATTAATCGTTTTGTTAGCGATCTTTATTTTTGGAGGAGAGAGTCTCAGAGGATTTATGTTTGCAATGATAGTAGGTATTATTGTGGGTACGTATTCATCTTTATTCATTGCAACACCAGTAATGTTTGATACTTTAGGCAAAAAAATAGAAGGAGAAAAATAAAATAGTTACTTCTATATTCTATAGCTTAAGCAGGTGGATTGATAGTCGATATTGATCCACCTGTTGTTTTTTTCAAAACTATAGTGTCATTTGCTCTAAGCGCACCAATGGGTTTGTGTGAAACGTAAATTACAGCACTTTCACTTTGTTCTATATAGGTGTTGATCAATTGATGGAGTTGTGATTTACTTTGTTTATCTAATCCGACTGCAGGTTCATCGAGAATTAATAGTGATGGATGTTTAATCATGGCTCGTATGATCATAATGAATCGTTGTTCACCTGTACTGAGATGTTTAAAATATCGATTTCGCAATGAATTCCAACCCATTCTCTCAATCCACTTGTGTGTAGACTGAACTTCTAAATCACTCGGTTTTCGGTACATTCCAATGGCATCTTGAAACCCTGAACAGATCATATCAAAAACAGATTTCCTTTTGGGATAATTCAGAATAGTTGAAGGGGAGAAGTAGCCTATTTTCTTTTTGATGTCCCATACGCTTTCTCCACTTCCTTTGGGACGGTCAAATATCGTTATATCCTGTCCGTAGGCTTTTGGGTTATCTCCAATAACCAAAGACAAAAGCGTACTTTTTCCACTTCCATTAGGGCCTACGAGCTGCCAGAAGCTGTTTTTTTCAACGGTCCAATTAATACGCTTTAAAATAGTCTCATCTCCATAAGAAAGTTGAATGTTCTTCAATTTAAAAATAGTTTGAAGGTCTTCTAGATTTGATATGAATTTATTAAGTGGTAAATCAAAGGTTTTTAAATTACTTGTTTTACTATAATTCTTAAGCGTTTGAATGTTGGTAATAGAAGTTAATTTTTGATGGTCAAAAACTTCGATTTTATCCCAACTAATTTGTTCAAAACAATCTTGAACTTCAGTACTTATTAGTGTAATCCCGCCTTTAGTTTGATATTTTTGTAATTCTGATTTGAGCTGAAATTCTCTTTCTTTATCAAGGCTATCAAAAGGATTAAGCAGCACTATTTCTTTTGGGTCTTTGGAGACTAAATAATGGAAGAATGCCCATTTTTTTTCACCACTACTATAGGTGGAAAACAGTTGATTTTCTTTGGTCTCAATATAAAAATCATTTTTTTGATATCGTTCAGACCGTTCTGCAAATTTTGCTATGCTGTTGAGGTCAAAGATTGGTAAGGAAGGGTCAACGTCTATTTGTTTTAAAAGTTTTGCTGTAAAGGTGTAATCGACAAGTATAAATCTATTATTCATTGAGATAGTTGAATGAGAAATCATCTCCGATTTTAATGTTGAGTTGATCGGTAAGTCCCGCATTCACTTCAAAAACGTACATGGATGGTATCACAGAGCTGATGGAACTCAAATCCAAAGGTTTGGCGTATTTGTAGATGTGAACAATTTCGGCCTGATCATTGGCAAAAATTAAATCTAAACCAATGAAGGTGTTTTTCATGTAGAAGCTCAAAGGCTTTTCTGTAGGAAAAATAAAGAGCATCCCTTGATTATCTTTCATACTTTGCCTGTCCATCAAGCCTGTTGCTCTTTGGTAGTCGTCATCTGCAATTTCTATGAAGAACTCATAACTCTTTTGCTCACTTTTAGAATTCAACCTTAAGTTGCCTTCATGTACGAATACACGATTTATTTTGGCAGGTTTTAGTTGAGTCTTACCGGATTGTTTGCAACTTATTATTGTAAGCGTGGTAAAACTTAAGATGAAACTAAAAATTTTATATTTTAAAAGCATTGTTAATAGCTTTACCTGCTCTTGGTTTAAACATGAGGTATAAACCTCCTAAAACAAGAGGAATACTTAGCCACTGTCCTGTCGAGAGTAGTCCTAAGCTTTCTTCAAACCCACCTTGACTCTTTTTGAAGTATTCGACTACAAATCGAAAGCTAAAGAAAGAGGCTAACCAAAAGCCAAACATAAATCCTGGTTTGTCTTTTCGGTCTGTTCTTTTGTAGAAGTAAAAATAAAGAACTGTAAAAATGATTAAATAGGCAAAGGCTTCGTATAATTGAGCGGGATGCCTAAAAGGAATATCTTCAAGAATACTGGCAAATTGGGGATTACTTTCTAATGCTTTATAAGCCCCATTGATGCTGCTTTCTTTGGTTAACATTTGTGCCCTGTATCCAGGCATATCAGCGCTATCTCTTATAAAGCGGGTTGCGAAAATAAAATTTTCGTCAACTACTTTTCCATTGATTTCAGAGTTAAAGAAGTTTCCTATTCTAATAAATCCTGCTCCAATAGCTGCTGGTATGGTAATTCTATCTATTAGCCAAAGAAAGCTCATGTCTTCAAATTTCTTGCTGAAGTAATACAGTGCTCCGATTGCAGCCAATGCCGCGCCATGACTTGCTAGGCCCGTAAATCCAGTAAATTGATACCCGTTGATAAGACCAAATAGACTGCTGTTGGGGTTTTCTCTAATCGGTAGTAAAATCTCGATTAGATGCTGAGAATAATAGGGCCAATCATAGAAGAAAACATGACCCAAACGAGCACCAAGCATAATTGACAAAACACAATACACAAAAAGGGAGTCTAGTCGTTCCAAGGGCTTTTTCTCCTTCACAAAAACCGATTTCATGAGGTACCACCCTAATATAAAGGCTGCGATCCAAAGAGAATTGTAATATTTTATTTGAATAACACCAAGGTTAAATAGGGTATCGTTGGGGTTCCAATTAAAACCGAGAAAGTACATATGGTAAATTTTTCTCTAAAGATAAAAAAAGACTAGCTACAAACTACCTTGTTTATGGAACGGGATCATGTCCGTGCCCACCCCATGGATGACAGCTCAAAATCCTTTTTATACTAAGTAGGCCTCCTTTTCGCACCCCGTATTTTTGCAAAGCTTCAATAGCATAAGAAGAGCAGGTAGGCGTATATCGACAAGCCGCTGGAGTATAGGGTGATATACCAACCTGATAAATACGAATCAAAACAAGAAGAAATTTTAAAATCATTTGTTAAAACTGAAAGTGGTTCCTTCTTTGGAATCCTTAATCTCGATTCCAAGCTGTTTTAATTTGTCTCTTATTTCGTCCGATTTTTGATAATCTTTATTTTCACGAGCTAAATCGCGTTCTTCTAGAAGCATTTCAACTAGTGGCGAAATCAATTTACTACTCTCCTTTGACGATTTTGACGATTCAAATTGAACACCAAGAACATCTGCGGTGAACTCTCGTATATTCTTTTGTAAGATATTCAAATCTTCCTTGCTGATAGACTCTTTTTCATCTTTAATTGCTTGTATAAATTTACAGGCCTCAAATAATTTTGCAATGAGCATGGGCGTGTTAAAATCATCGTTCATTGCGGCGTAGCAATCAGCAACCCACTGTTGGATATTTATTGAAGAAGTATGTGAGCTAGATAGGTTTTTTAATAGTTCCAAAGCCTCAGACAATCGTTGATATCCTTTTTCAGCCGCAGTTAATGCGTTATCACTCAAGTCTAAAATACTTGTGTAGTGGGCTTGTAACATAAAAAAACGAACTACAGCTGGGGTGTATGTTTTACTCAATAATTTATTTTCTCCACTAAAAATTTCAAATGGATAAATATTATTATCCGTTGATTTTGACATTTTCTTGCCGTTCAATGTCAACATATTCGCATGGAGCCAATATTTTACTGGATTTTTATCAGTGTGTGCTTCAGCTTGTGCAATTTCACACTCATGATGAGGAAATTTTAAATCCATTCCTCCACCATGAATATCGAATTGATCACCTAAATATTTACTGCTCATAGCGGTACACTCAATGTGCCATCCTGGAAACCCCTCACCCCAAGGAGATGGCCATCTCATAATGTGTTTGGCAGAGGTTTTTTTCCATAGTGCAAAATCTTGTGGATTTTTCTTTTCGTCTTGTGCGCTGAGCGAACGTGTTTCAGAGCGCATTTCTTCAATATTACGGCCACTTAGTTTGCCGTAATCATGAGAAGCATTAAATGCGATAACATCAAAATAAATGGAGCCGTTTTTTTCGTAAGCATACCCCTTTTCGATAATTGATTTGATGATTTCAATTTGCTCTATGATGTGCCCTGTAGCTGTGGGTTCTATGCTTGGCGCTAAAACATTGAATTGATTGAGTGTTTGATGAAAATCAACCGTATATTTTTGGACGATTTCCATTGGCTCTAATTCTTCTATCCTAGCCTTTTTAGCAATTTTATCTTCTCCTTCATCTGCATCATTTTCTAAGTGACCTACATCTGTAATGTTTCTAACGTAACGTACCTTAAAACCCAAGTGGGAGAGGTATCTAAAAATGATATCAAAGGAAATAAAAGTTCTACAATTACCGAGATGCACATTACTGTAAACCGTTGGACCGCAGACATACATACCCACGTATCCTTCTTTTAAGGGGACAAACGCTTCTTTTGTTCCACTCTTGGAATTGTAGACTTTCAGTTCATTTGCAAAGATGGAACTTGGTGATAACATTAAAACTCTGTTTCTATATTGATGTATTCTAAAAACTCTTTTCGATATGACTCTTGTGCAAATACACCACCATATTCAGCAGTCACAGTACTTGATGCAATATCTCTAATACCTCTTGAATTTACACATAAATGTTTTGCGTCAATTACGCAAGCCACGTCTTTAGTATTTAAGATGTCCTGTAATTCTTTTACAATTTGAATTGTCAATCGTTCTTGAACTTGTGGTCTTTTTGCATAATAATCAACTATTCTGTTGATTTTAGAAAGGCCTACAACACTTCCCTTGGATATGTAAGCGACATGTGCTCTTCCGACTATCGGTAGTAGGTGATGTTCACAAGTTGAATACAAAACGATGTTTTTTTCCACAAGCATCTCACCATAGCTGTACTTGTTTTCAAAGGTTGAAGAGTTGGGTTTGTGTTCTGGAAATAACCCTCCGAATATTTCATTGACGTAGGCTTTTGCCACGCGTTTAGGTGTTCCTTTAATGCTGTCATCTTCTAAATCCATTCCCAAGGTTTCTAAAATGTCTTGGACTGATTTTTCAATTCTTGATATTTTCTCTTCTTTTGAAAGCTCAAAGGCGTTCTTTCTCAAAGGCGTTTCATAATTGCTGCTGTGATGGTCTAAATGACTATCATCGTCATTAAAGGTGTTTTCGGTCAAGCTCATTAAACTGTAATTCTGGCCGCAAAGATAGTTAATAAGTGTTAGTTACAAATTAAGCGTGTACGTGAAAACAGCTCTTATATTGTTGATTTCAGTTGATGCAGAATTGTTTAAAACTGTATCGAAGAAATATTGTTGTTCTTTTCGACTAGACCCAACAAGTGCAAAGTCTATTCTGCTCAAACCAGAGGTATATCCAATACCAAAACTATTGACTTTCATTTCTCCTAAGTTTGAATTTTGTTGAGTGGCACTTTGTCTTTGAATTCCTAACCTGATGCTAATAGGATTCAACTTTAGTTCTGATCCAATGCGCAAGGTGTTTGACTGTTTAAATATTGAGCCAATCTGATTGTTTTCACTTTCAAAAATTCCTCTTTTATCTTTGAATTTAGCGGTTGAATAGTCCGTACCACTATAATCTGCACTAATCAAAAGGGTTTGCCCAATTACAAAAGCCGTAGATGCTGTAAAAATACTAGGCGTTTTGATTTTGTAGTCCTCAAAAATATTAATAATGCTATAGTCAATATAGCGAATATCTTCAAAGGCATAATTGGAATTTATGAGCTGTGAAGTCTCATCGGTAAGCTGATAAATTGTTGGTGTTTGATAACTAAGACCCAATCTGAAAAAGTCTTTTATCCTTAGAATTCCTCCAAGGGAAAGGTTTACCCCATTTCCTTGGGTGAAAAGATAATTGTCAAAACTTGCATTTTGTATCGTAGAATTAGCATTAAAACCATCCTCGGTGATGTAATTAAAACGCTCGTATAAGAGGTCATAAAAGTTCACAGATACTCCTAGATATAAAAAATCTTGATAAGCTGCAGAGGTATTTAATGCGTATTTACCTATCCGTCCACGACTCTCTAATTCAAATATTTGATTGAGGTTGTCGTAATCTGCATTAGAAAAATAAGTAGTATTCGATGGACTGTTGTCATCTGCTTCAATTAGGCCTCCATATAAACCTAAAAAGGCTTGTTGATTGCTATACCCTTGTTCAATGCCAATACGTTCGTAGGCTTCTTCTATAAACTCATCTTCGTAAGGTGACAAATCATTTAAAGGAATGCCTTGGGCAAAATAAAGAAAAAATTGATCTATTCCTTGATTACTGCTTCCTTCTGCGTAAATAGATTGATTGAATTGTTTACTTAAATCATAACTTAGTCCAAAAGCAATTTTATTCCATTTACTTCGATTTGATTCATACACAATAGCTCCTCCAGCTTGTGTCATTTCAATATTTCCGCGATTACTTTTGTTTCGTTGTCCACCGAAGTCTGCTATGGTTTTATCATTAAAAAGGCTGGCGGTTATCGCAAATTGTCCTTGAGTCATAACGGCTGATGCCGCAGGATTGATTTGAGATGCTGAAACGTCTCCTCCAAGTGCACCAAAGGCACCACCCATTGCTTGAAAACGAGCAGTACCTGAGATGAATTCTCCACTATATCGGTATAAATCATCAATAGTTTGTCCAGTTAATGAAATTGTTGTGAACAGACTCAAAACGAAATATAGCTTTATCATAGGTTATACTTAAATTCGGTTTTATTGATTGTTAGATCTTCCTCTTGATGAAGAACTTTTTCCAGAACTGCTGCTTCTCGACGAACTGCCTGAAGACCTTACTGCTGATCCTCTTGAAGAAGAACTTCTTGAACTCGAGCTATTATAACTCCTGTTATTCGATGGCCGGTTAGAAGATCTGTTACTGTTATTATTTGAACTTCTACTAGATGATCTAGAGTAATTTTGTGTTCCACTTGAACGATTACTGTTTTGGTACGAACTAGGCTTTGAACTTCGAGATTGAGATCTACTTGGAGAATTCAAAGTTGAATTTGAATTTGAATAATTCCTTCGAGTGGAATTTGTTCTCCAGGATTCGCTAGTGCTTAACCTACTTCGAGTATTGTAATCGTAAGAATTTCGAACAGGTTCTCTCTGAGTTCTTCTGTAATCCGCAGTTCGATTTGATCTGGTCGATATTGATCTCGAATTCAAATAATCAGTATTCGATCTTCCTCTATTGGCATCTCTATATGTCGCTTTAGAGCTTGTGCTTCCTCTTCTCGTTCTGTTTAAGTTTCTTCGATAAAAACGATCCCAGTGCGAGTTGTTATATACATAGGAGTCATACCCCCATCCCCAAGCATTGTAGCGGTAAGGATTAAAGAAATATGGATTTCTGTTCCATCTCCATGACCAATAAGGTCCTCCCCATCCACGATAAGCGTTCCAAGGATTATACCAACCATATCCGAAAAACCTGCCATTATAAGACCAGTGGTCATAGTGATACATATAGTCATAGAAAAATGGGTCATATCCGCCCGATCCCCAAGCTGGACTGTTATAGACATTGATGCTTACATTTTGTGGATTTTGTCCCCAAGCTGGATTGCTTTCACCAGTGTAATTATCAGAATTGGTAATTTCGTATTCTGTGTTATTATTCTCCCATTGGGCGGCTTTTCCAGCAAAATAACTACTGTAAAATGACGAGCCATTAGAATAAGTCTGATAGGCGCGATTGTCGCTTCGGACATAAATTCCATCTGACACATAAGATGCTGGATAGTATGAAACACATGACTGAAGTACAACGAATGCGCTTGTCAAAAGCATAAAAAATGCAAAACGGGTAGTAAAATTGATTGTTTTCATAGGCGTTTTGTTATTGTTGTACAATTTAAATTTAATTAGTTTTACCAAACTATTATGTTAAATGGCAAACTTTATGCCAAAACTATTTAAATGAGCAAAAAACTTACAAAAAGAGCTGAAGATTACTCAAAGTGGTACAATGAATTGGTTGTAAAAGCAGACCTCGCAGAAAACTCTGGAGTTCGAGGCTGTATGGTAATTAAACCCTATGGATATGCAATCTGGGAGAAGATTCAGGCGGCCTTAGATCAAATGTTTAAAGATACAGGACATCAAAACGTTTATTTCCCTTTATTCATTCCAAAATCTTATCTGAGTAAAGAAGCTAGTCACGTAGAAGGATTTGCAAAAGAGTGTGCTGTTGTAACGCATTACAGATTAAAAAATGATCCTGATGGAGATGGTATTATTGTAGATGAGGAAGCGAAGTTAGAAGAAGAACTCATTGTGAGACCAACTTCTGAAACTATTATCTGGGATACCTATAGAAGATGGATTCAATCCTATAGAGATTTACCGTTATTACTCAATCAATGGGCCAATGTCGTTCGCTGGGAAATGCGAACTAGATTATTTTTGAGAACCACAGAATTCCTTTGGCAAGAAGGGCATACGGCTCATGCCACCAGAGAAGAAGCTTATGAAGAGGCAGAGCAAATGATGCGTGTCTATGCTGAATTTGCGGAAAAGTTTATGAGTATTCCCGTAGTTCGAGGATTAAAATCAGAGAGCGAGCGATTTGCAGGTGCTGAAGAAACTTTTTGTATCGAGGCACTTATGCAAGATGGAAAGGCTTTACAAGCAGGAACCTCTCATTTTCTAGGTCAAAACTTTGCCAAGGCTTTTGATGTCAAGTTCGCCAATAAAGAAGGAAAACAAGACTATGTTTGGGCCACCTCTTGGGGTGTTTCTACAAGACTCATGGGTGCATTGATCATGACACATAGTGATGACAACGGATTAGTGTTACCTCCACTTTTGGCACCAATTCAGGTGGTTATTGTTCCTATATACAAAGGTGAAGAACAACTACAACAAATAGCTCAAAAAGTACTGCCTCTGAAAGAAGAACTTCAGGCTCTCAGAATTTCTGTGAAATTTGATAATAGGGATACCTTTAAGCCGGGTTATAAGTTTAACGAATACGAGTTAAAAGGGGTTCCTGTTCGGATTGCCATTGGCGCTCGAGACATAGAAGCAGGCACATTTGAACTTGCTCGTAGAGATACATTACAAAAGTGGACTGTTGATGCCGACCAAGTTATCGAAGCTGTGCAGACGACCTTAAAAGAAATGCAACAAAACCTATTTGACCAAGCCTTAGAATTTCAAACACAAAACACAAGGGAGGCCAACTCTTATGAAGAATTTAAAGCGCTTATTGAATCTCACGGAGGCTTTGTTTCTGCTCACTGGGACGGAAATGCAATCACTGAAGATCGTATAAAAGAAGAGACCAAAGCCACCATACGCTGTATTCCTTTGAATCAAAAAGCAGAGGTTGGTCAATGTGTTTATTCTGGAAATCCTTCAAAGGGTAGGGTTCTTTTTGCAAAAGCTTATTAAAAAATCAGACAACTTATTGGAAACCATGAAAATTGTGTTAAATTTGCCTCCGCAAAATACACATGTATTTGGCCCGTTCGTCTAGGGGTTAGGACGCCAGGTTTTCATCCTGGTAACAGGGGTTCGATTCCCCTACGGGCTACGAAACAAATTATGGATTAGTAAGGCCCGTTCGTCTAGGGGTTAGGACGCCAGGTTTTCATCCTGGTAACAGGGGTTCGATTCCCCTACGGGCTACAACATTTGAATTAAAATTATGGCAAATCATAAATCGGCATTAAAAAGAATCCGCAGAAACGAAGCGGTAAGATTAAGAAATCGTTATCAGTACAAAACTGTACGTAATGCGATTAAAAAATTAAGAAACGAGGAAGACAAAAAAATGGCTTCTGAAATGTTGCCAGCCGTTGTAGCAATGATTGATAAACTATCAAAGTCTAATATCATACACGCTAACAAAGCGGCTAATTTAAAGAGTAAACTTATGACTCGAGTGGCTGCAATGTAGTTGCTATCTTCAAGAGAGATAAAAAAAGCACTTTTACGGTGCTTTTTTTATTGATTCATAGTTAGTAAAAACTCTTCGTTATTTCTTGTTGTTTTGATTCGCTGTTCAATGAATTCCATTGCTTCGACAGGATTCATGTCAGCTAGATATTTACGCATAATCCACATGCGCTGAATATTGTTGTCATCTAATAATAAATCATCTCTTCGGGTTGATGAGGAAATCAGGTCAATAGCGGGGAATATTCTTCGATTTGAAATTCGTCTATCGAGCTGAAGTTCCATATTACCTGTTCCTTTGAATTCCTCAAAAATGACTTCGTCCATTTTAGAACCTGTTTCGGTAAGTGCAGTTGCAATTATGGTCAAAGACCCACCATTTTCTATATTACGAGCAGCTCCAAAAAAGCGCTTTGGCTTGTGAAGAGCATTTGCATCAACACCTCCACTTAGCACCTTGCCTGATGCTGGTTGTACGGTATTGTAGGCTCTTGCTAAACGTGTGATTGAATCTAATAAAATCACCACATCATGACCACATTCTACAAGTCTTTTGGCTTTATCTATAACAATGTTAGCCACACGCACGTGTTCTGAGGCTTCTTTGTCAAAAGTTGAAGCCACTACTTCTCCTTTCACATTACGCTGCATATCGGTTACCTCTTCGGGTCTTTCGTCAATCAAAAGAATGATCTGATATACCTCTGGATGATTCGCAGCAATTGCATTGGCGATATCCTTTAGCAACATGGTTTTACCTGTCTTTGGTTGTGAAACAATCATTCCCCTCTGGCCTTTACCAATAGGAGAAAATAAATCCATTATTCTAGTCGAAACTGTAGACTGTTTATTTGCAATGTCGAATTTTTCTTGTGGAAATAAAGGTGTAAGATGCTCAAAAGAAACACGATCTCTAACAACTTGTGGATCTAATCCATTAATCTTAGCCACTTTGATAAGTGGGAAGTATTTTTCTCCTTCTTTCGGAGGTCTAATGCTACCTAGTACAGTATCACCTGTTTTTAATCCGAACAATCTAACTTGAGATTGTGAGACATATATATCGTCAGGGGAAGATAAATAGTTGTAATCAGAGGAGCGTAGAAACCCATATCCGTCTGACATAATGTCTAGAACCCCTTCGCTTTCTATAATGCTGTCAAACTCAAACTCGGGTTCTTTGTATTTGTTTTTAAGGTCCCTGTCAAAATTGACATTTCGCCTGTCGTGGTTATTGTTGTTTCGCTGTTTATTTTTGTTGTTGTTGTTGTTGTTGTTGTTGTTGTTGTTGTTGTTGTTGTTGTTGTTGTTGTTGTTGTTGTTGTTGTTGTT
>MDTC01031160.1_pt1 | contig 29181 bp, 33 predicted proteins | sample 811181 | NCBI WGS metagenome assembly MDTC01 (sample SAMN05326644, study PRJNA326480) | marine metagenome | isolation source: seawater | place: Pacific Ocean: North | collected 2011 | reverse complement strand
CTTTGATCGCGATCAGCTGGAGCATCTAGTGAGCAGTACTGAAGGCGTAGTCATCGCCAATGACAACAGCGCTGTGCAGGTGGTGATCTCAGGAAGCCCAGAGGCCGTGAAAAGTGTGAGTGATCAACTCACCTGCAAGCGCGCGATTCCCCTCGCCGTCTCCGGAGCTTTCCACTCGCCCCTGATGGCGGAAGCGGCTGCAGCATTCAAGGTCCATCTGGAGGGCCTAGCTTTCGAAGATGCTCGCTTTCCTGTTCTGAGCAACACCGATCCAACCCCCTGCAGCGACGCCTCTCAATTGAAGCAACGCTTGTCTCAGCAGATGACCACGGGTGTTCGCTGGAGAGAAACCATGGAGACACTGACATCAGCGGGGGTCGATACTTTGATCGAAGTGGGGCCAGGGAATGTGCTCAGTGGCCTGGCCAAAAGGGCCATGACTGGTGTCACAACCGCCCAGCTCTCGAGCTCCGCTGATTTAGGACTCTAAGAAGCCATGTCCCCTCTTATTTCCAGCCCGAGCGACGGCTCTCCTGTTGTGACATCCTTCACACCAAAACCGAGCCTGACGTACCAGCTCGTGAGCTTCATGCTGGTGTTTCCTGTCTTTCGAGGACTCTTAAAAGGGCGCACCATCGGCAACGCCTTGGTGCCACTTCAAGGGCCATTGGTGGTGGTCGCTAATCACGGTTCGCATCTCGATCCACCTTTGCTTGGCCACGCCCTGGGTCGTCCTGTGGCATTCATGGCCAAAGCCGATCTGTTCCAAATTCCAATCTTGGGGAGCATTATTCGCGCCTGCGGTGCTTACCCCGTGAAGCGGGGAGCCAGTAATCGAGAGGCGATTCGTACAGCATCAGCTCGACTTGAAGAAGGCTGGGCAATCGGTGTCTTTCTTGATGGCGCCCGTCAAAGGGACGGCCGCGTAAATCAACCAAGACCAGGCGCAGCCTTGCTTGCTGCGCGCAGTGGAGCCCCCCTTCTCCCTGTGGCAATCATCAACAGCCATCGAGCCTTAGGCAGGGGGAGACGCTGGCCAAGACTCGTTCCCGTTGAGCTTCGCATCGGAGAGCCAATCCCGGCACCAATCAGTCGGAGAAAGCCTGAACTAGAGGCCACCACCCTGGACCTTCAGCGGCGAATCAATTCCTTGATCGATCAAGGCATGGAAAATCCTTGAGGCCAATTCCTTAGGGCCCAAGACTTGAGATCTTGACCTGTGATGACCCAGGTCAAGGCCCTGATTCCATCACCCAAAAGCTTGCCTAGCGCCTCCTTTCGACAGGATGGTTGGCAAGAAACTGGCACCCCCGTGAGACGAATCCCTCGGCTCCCTGCCACAACTCGTCCCACGGTCATTGCGCGTGGCAAATGATCTTCACTGGTCACAAGCAACAGGTGTCTCACACCTTCACTTTTCAGATCGTCAACCAGTGATGTGAAATTGCTGAAGGTGTCGTTGGCTCTGTAATCCAGCACAACCCTGCTCTGGTCCATCCCTGCATCCTTTAGAAGCCATTGCGCATATTCAGGATTACTTCCACCGCTCACCACCAAGGGAAGCTCCAGCTGCTGGGCCAATCGCATCCCCACTCGCTCGCGATCGAGGTCTCCACCCAAAACAAGAATGCGTTGCGGAGGTTGAGCCGTCGTTAAAGCCTGACGGAAAGGCTTTAAGGGACCAATGGCTGCCGCCCAAATCAAAGCGGCAAAGATCAGAAGCGTGGAACGCCAACCTGTTGCCATCAGATTGGGCCTACTGGAGAGGTGGGGTAAATCGGCAGCACTGGCTCCCAGGGGCCTGGAGTGCTCTCTTGCTCCCAGTACAAACAACGTTCAAGCAGACGATGCACATCCGACTCAACATCCAGATTCATGGTCAGAGATGGAAACGGTTGCTCGTCATCTCTGAGCAATCGCGGACGTTCCAGCTCTTCCACAGGCAAAGCGCCTGACAGCAATCGGTAACGACCAGCAACTCTGCCTCGACGAGGCAGCTCCTGCACAATCGAAAAGGGCTCCCAAACCTGGCTGAGGGGCAAGTTCGCTGCTAAGCGCTGAGCCATCAAAGCGAAGCTGCTCTCCCCGTGCAAAGGGCATCCCAACTGCTGCGCCAATGTCCGCGCCATCACAACGGTCAGTCGTGTGCCAGTGAACCCTCCCGGTCCTGTGCTCACAGCCAGACGACAAATCGATGGCCATTCCGAGAGTGGAAGCAGTTCCTCGACAGCAGGAATCAAATCATTCGTGAGCTGACGTCCCATCGACCGACATAAGGTGCGATATCTCTGCGAGGGATCTTCAGCGTCGCAAAGCGCAAGACCGAGAGTCTCACTAGAGCTATGCATGGCCAGCAACCAACGACTCATCTGGGCAGCTCTTGCTCAGGACACAATCGCTGCCAACGTCCGTAATCGGCTTCAAAGCTGGCGCAGGCTCTTACATCCCATTCCACGCCAACTCCACCTCCACGGAGGTCATGAAGGCTGATATGAATGCGTGTATCGCTGGGATTCAAGTCAGGCCTCTCCGTTAGATGAGCGACACCATGCTGCCGTTCCACCGCGTGATAGGCCTGACAGCGATCCACCCAGCGGCAATCCACGCAGATGCACATGCACCCCACCTCTGCAGAGGACTCCATTCTGGAGGTGGATGCCTGCCAAATGGCAAGTCAACTCTTGAATTGCCTGCAACCGCAACGCTGGCCGATCCCTCTCGATCGCCTACCAGCCGGGACCGCGCTTGTAGGAGGAGCAGTTCGCGACGCATTGCTCAACCGTTTGCAGGACTATCCAGATCTCGACATGGTGGTTCCAGCAAATGCTCTTGAGCATGCGCGCAAGCTCTCTGAAGAGTTTGGTGGAGCGTGTGTTGTCTTAGATGAAGACAGAGACATGGCCCGCCTGGTGATAGGGGGCTGGACCGTCGATTTTGCACGACAAGACGGGGACAATCTCTGGTCAGACCTCATGCGGCGAGATTATCGAATTAACGCGATCGCGCTAACCCTTAAAGGCGAACCAAAATTGTTGGATCCCAGCGGAGGTCTTAAAGATCTTCGTGATGGACAAATCACCGCTATTCACGAACAAAACCTGCTTGATGATCCGCTGCGGTTGTTAAGGGCATTGAGGCTGATGTCTGAACTCTCGATGACCATTGACGAGAACACACTCAAGCTCATATCACGCCATCGAGGCCACTTGACCAACGTGGCGCCAGAGCGAATTCAGGCGGAATTGTTGAAGCTTGTTCAGGCTAGTAACGCCGATGAAGCGATCAGCTTGCTGCACTCTTTGCAGTTAGTCGCCCCATGGTGTTGCGAACAGCCCCCAAAAAGTTTTAACGCCAAGTTGTTGACGGAAGAAGAACAAGAATTTGCATTACCGCTAGCGCGCTTAACGGAGTTACTCACAGATCAAGGGGTCATCGACTTGCGGTTCAGCCGAAAACAGATCCAACGATGCATGCGCCTGCGATCTTGGTGGAAGCGTGATCAAGAACAAAGTGTCGAGACTCTGGAAGAGCAGGAACGCTTAAAGCTGCATCAAGAGCTTGAAAAAGATCTACCAGCTTTCACGCTGGCTTGGCCATTACGGCGTCAAACGCAATGGTTAAATCGCTGGAGAGATGACGAAGATACTCTGTTTCATCCCTGTTCACCACTGAACGGAACCACATTGCAAGCCGAGCTTGGTTTGCGTCCAGGGCCACAGCTGGGGAGGCTGATTCACCATCTCTGCCTGGAGCGAGCCTTTGGTCGGATTCTTAGCAAAAACGATGCCATTCAGTCAGCACGGGCTTGGATGAACGAGCCGCTGTGATTAACTAACTTGCCTTAACGACAGCGATCGGCCTGATAGGCAGTTTTCTTCTCTTTCTTCTTCCCGTTTCATGAGCGTGCGTCTTTACATCGGCAACCTGCCGCAAACATTCGAAGCCAAAGAGTTGGAATCCCAGCTCACAAGCGTGGGGGAGGGAATCCGATTCAAAACAGTGCTTGACCGAGAAACGGGAGCATGCAGGGGCTTCGGTTTCGCCAATGTCGATGACGAAAAAGTGGCCGATGCTCTGATCGAGCAGTTCAATGGCAAGGAATTCAATGGCAATACCCTGCGCGTGGAACGCTCGGAAAGACGCGACAGCAACACAGGTGGCGGAGGAGGTCGTCGAAGCGGCGCAGGAAATGCACCGGGATCGGCTCGCAAGGCTGTCAACAAGGTTGTACATAGCGATGCCAAAGCTGAAGCAGCACCCGACCCTCGCTGGGCTGGTGAATTATCCAAACTCAAAGATTTACTAGCGGATCAGAAAACGACCGTTTAATCAAAGTGATCGCTTTGTGATCACTTAGCGCGATTGAGCGATCACAAAGCATCTCGGAAGCTCGAGAGCTTTGCTCAATTTTCCAACGAAGGCGCGTCGATTGAAGACGTCGTAATTGTTACGCTCAATTGCATGAAGTATTCCTCTGTAAAGACGAAGAGATGTCCAGACAGGCCATCGTGCGTCTGCTGACAGCCAGCGCACTCCAGCCTCTGACCGTACAAACCATTCCCTGGCACGAGACAACTGAAAGGTCATTAGCTCGATCCAGGCTTCAGTCATCCTTCCGGCCATAAGGTCATCCTCGCTAACACCAAAGTGGAGCAAATCTTCTTGTGGAAGATAAATACGGCCACGCATGCGATCTTCCCCCACATCACGCAGGATGTTCGTGAGTTGATTTGCAATTCCCAAAGCAACTGCGGCGTCAGAAGGATCAGGACAATCGCTCCAAGGAGCTGAGGTGTAAGCCTCATCAACTCCCATCACACCCTGCGTCATCAAGCCAACAGTTCCAGCAACCCGATAGCAATAAAGCTTCAAGTCCTCGAATGTGGGGTAGCGAGTCCAGGAAAGATCCATGCGCTGGCCTTCAATCATGTCGAGGTAGGGCTGAATGTCCTGAGGAAATCGCTGCAACGTGTCCAGCATCACTGCGTCGAGATCGTCAGAGACCTGACCTTTAAAAAGTTGCCTTGTTTTCTCCTCCCAACGATCCAGACGCTCGGCGAGCTCGGCGACCGACCGCGCCTGCGCTTCAGCACTGTCCATGAGCTCATCTGTCCGTCGGCACCACACGTAGATCGCCCAGATCGCCCGGCGTTTGTGGGGCGGGAGCAGCAGAGTCCCCAAGTAGAAAGTTTTTGCCCACTCGGCTGTCTCAGAGCGACATGCTTCGAAGGCTGCGTCGAGATCCGAAGCTGCGTGGGTCATGACTCAAGCCGAGACCGGCTCGCCGATAGAAGAGGAAGATGCAAGTTGATCACGCTTGCGGTCGACAGCCTCAGCGCAAAGCTTGCCGCTCAATACAGCACCCTCCATTGAGGCTAAGTAGCGCTGCATCGTGTAATCACCAGCCAAGAAAAAGTTTTTAATTGGAGTGGTTTGATCAGGTCGCAATTGCTGACAACCAGGAGTTGTTTTGTAAACCGACAAAGGAGTCTTGACCACCTTAGATTTGCGGAGTTTTGCAGGATTGTCATTCCCAAAATGCATAGGAAATAACTTCTTCAGCTCGCCCATTGTGGCATCGATGATGTCGTTATCACTACGACCAATCCAATCTTTCGCAGGCGCAAAGACTAATTCAAGCATCGATCTATCAGGATCTTCGTATTCTTTGCAGGCAATACTCATATCAGCATAAACACTTAGCAAAGGCGAACGACTAAAAAGCAAGTGATCGATGTCAGTTAGTTTTCTATCAAACCAAAGATGAATGTTGATCACAGGCACTCCTCGTAAGCCGTCCAACTTTCGAAACACTTCCATTTGTTGCCAGGCCTCTGGTACTAACAGCTTGAAAGGATCAACAGGCAGAGCACTCACATAAGCATCAGCCACCAGATCAAAGCTCTCTTTGCCTTTTACTCCTCCAATATGAAAGGCCGCCACACTTCCATCAGGGTTGAGCTTGATTTCTCGAAGCGGGCTATCAAGGTAAACCTCTCCTCCAAGAGATCGAACATGTTCCACAATGGGATCGCAGAGTCGTTCTGGTGGCGCCCCATCAAGAAACGCCATCCGAGAGCCATTTTTCTCTTGAAGAAAACGATTTAAGGCGGTGAGCAATACCGTTGAAGAGATTTCTCCGGGGTCAATGAAATTTAATGCCTTGCTCATAGCAATAAAGACTTCATCATTAACTCGCTCTGGAATGTTGTGGAGTTTGAGCCACTCAGTCCAGGAATATTTATCGCACTCCTCTACATAACCTTGCCCTCTCAACATCGCGGGGACAAGACCTAGACCAAAACTAATCTTTTCTGGCCAAGACAACATGTCGTTATTACCTAAAATTGCCGCAACTCCATTGATTGGTGCCGGCAAGTCTGGAAAGTCAAAACGGCTATATGTTCCTGGCTCTTCTGGTTGATTGAAGATCATCGAGTGACTCTTCCATTGAAGCCTGTCCTCAATATTCAGCTCTTTGAACAACTGCAACATATTTGGATAGGCCCCAAAAAAAATATGCAAGCCCGTTTCGTACCAGTCGCCATCTTCATCCTTCCAGGCTGCTACTTTCCCGCCAAGCACATCCCTGGATTCCATGAGGATGGGCGTATGACCGGCGTCCGCCAGATACTTCGCACAGGAGAGACCAGCCAGACCTGCCCCTGCAATGGCGATACGCATGCTTCAGACCACAATTAGAAATAACCTTAAAAGGAGCAATGCCCTGTTCGCTTCCTAAAGTCAAGACCAATCGCAAGAGCGGTGTCATTACCGCAATGCAAGCCCCATGGCAGACACCCTCCTAAAGAGCACCACGCGCCACGTGCGTCTATTCACAGCCCGAGTGAATGATGGAAGGCTCATTCCAGACCCCAACCAGCTCACTCTCGACCTGGATCCCGACAATGAATTCATTTGGTCGGATAGCTGCGTCGAGATTGTTCAACAACGCTTCCGTGAGCTAGTTGAAGCTCATGCAGGCCAACCGCTTAACGACTACAACTTGCGCCGTATCGGTTCTGAACTAGAGGGAAGCATTCGCCAACTTCTTCAAGCAGGCCAGCTGAGCTACAACCCAAACTGCAGGGTTCTGAATTACTCGATGGGCCTGCCCCGAACTCCTGAACTGCTGTGAGTCGCTCCCCTTACGACCGCCCACGAGCGGGAAATCAACGTCGGCCTGACGAACGCAGAGGAGGTCGGTACAGCCCCCCTCCACAGGGCAACAACGATGGTGGCGATGGAGGTGGTCGTTTCAACACCACCAGAATCGCAGTCCTCGCAGGTGTCCTGGTCGTGGGAATCGGCATCGGCAGTGCTCTCACGAGCACTACGCAGGGAGATCAAGGCAATATCGCCAGTAGTGAGCAACTGGATTTAGCGGTACCAGACCCTGAGTTTTGCAAGCAGTGGGGAGCTAGTGCCTTTGTGATGGATGTCGAAATGTATACGACCATGAACCCCTCCAGCAGCTTTGTCACTCAGCCCACCCTCCAGGCTGGCTGTGTTATTCGCCGAGAAAATTGGTCTGTTTTACGCAAAGAAGGAGCCGTAACCGCTGCTCAGGAAAGACAATGCAAACAGAGAATGAATACTTTTGCTTACATCGGATCAGTGAGAGATAAACCAGTTGTCCGCTGCGTTTATCAGACAGATATCACTCAAAACAAATTTCTAACAAAGGGGGTTGGAGATGACACCGTTGGGCTCACACCCGAGGCCGATCAATTCTGAGTGAGATAAGAATCAGTGGCCACGGGCTCAGCACCTACGGCCGCAGATCTTTGTTGACGGAGTGGACTATCGGCGCTGGCAAACACCGGCAGAACATCGCGTCGGAATGCTTCTGCTGCGCGTGAGCAATAGCGGGCAGGGTGAGTAATCAACCTCAATTGACGACGCACTTGAAGTCCCGCCACAGATGGCTTGTGCAAACTTCCAGCAGTTAGCTCCCTCTCAATCGACACCACAGGAAGAAAAGCAGCACCCAATCCAGATTGCACAGCATTTTTGATGGCCTCCAAGGAATTGAGCTCCATTTCAATTCGCAACCTCTGCACATCCAAACCTGAACGGGCCAAGAGTTGATCGACCATTTTACGAGTGGTGGATTGGGCATCTAAACAGACAAAACCCAGTCGATACAGATCTTCCTTGCTGAGTTCAGGCAGTCGGGCAAGAGGATGCTTCACAGGCAGTACCAAAGCCAATTCGTCGCTCGCGTAAGGAATGACCTGAAGTAACTCGTTCAACTCAGCTGGTAATTCGCCGCCGATGATTGCCAGATCGATCTGACCATTGGCCACACTCCAGCCCGTTCGCCTCGTGCTGTGAACATGGAGCTGCACTGCTACGTCTGGGAATTTTTGCCGAAAGAGACCAATCATTCGCGGCATCAAATAAGTACCGGTGGTTTGACTAGCTCCGACCACCAGAGATCCACCCTTGAGATTATGCAAGTCATCCAAGGCTCGACATGCCTCATGACATTGACTGAGAATGCGATCGCAATAACTCAGCAACAAGTGGCCTGCTTCCGTGAGCTGCGCCTTCCGCCCACCACGGTCAAAAAGCGATACCTCAAGTTGCTTTTCGAGATTCTGGATCTGAAGACTGACAGCTGGCTGAGTGACGTAAAGACTGTCAGCTGCTTTTTTGAAGCTGCCTTCGCTAACGATGGCCCGGAGGATACGCAGCTGATCCAATGTGAAAGGCAGATCGGCCATTGGCGACAGCCGACCAGGCAGGGATAGCTCTAAAACTTTAGAGGGAAGGATCCCACTGCCCTTCAGAATCAACTTTCATGCAGCAACTCTTTGGCTGAACTCCTCAGAGGCGGAATGCATCACTCGAGCCTGGTGATGCTGTTGCTGCTTTTGGTCTTCGCCGTCATCCACAGCGGTGGAGCTGCCCTTCGAACTCGAGCCGAATCCAGGATCGGGGCAAGAGCCTGGCGCGTGTTGTTTGCTGGCTTGAGTATTCCCTCAGCAATTGTCGTGATCGGGTATTTCCTCGCCCATCGATATGACGGAGTCAGGCTCTGGAATGTTCAAGGAGTGCAGGAATTAGTGCCAGTGATCTGGGTGCTGACGGCAATCAGCTTCCTATTCCTCTATCCAGCCACCTACAACCTGCTCGAAATCCCTGCTGTCTTAAAACCGCAGGTTCGTCTCTACGCCACTGGAATCATCAGGATTAGCCGGCATCCCCAGGCCGTTGGACAGATTCTCTGGTGCTTCACCCATGCCCTTTGGATCGGGAGCAGCTTCATGATCGTGACCTGCGTGGGTCTGATCGGACATCACCTCTTCGCCGTTTGGCATGGGGACCGGCGGTTGCAGGCTCGTTTTGGTGATGCCTTCTTAAAACTGCAACAAAGCACTTCCGTGATGCCTTTTGCCGCAGTCTTTGATGGTCGTCAAAGCCTCAGTTGGAGTGAGTTCCTGCGCCCCTCTCAACTTGGAATCGCAATCGCGATAGGAGTTTTTTGGTGGGCTCATCGCTACATATCAATAGGAGGGATAGCTTTCCTTCACTCGCGTCTTGGGGGGCTTTTGAGCTGAGCTGCCTACACTCAGAAAACTCTGCTTCACTCGGATGCCTTCGGCTGCCGATTTTGCCTGGTTGATTCCGGTGCTCCCTTTGGTTGGGGCATTGATCACGGGCCTAGGTCTGATTAGCTTCAATCGCACCATTAATCGGTTGAGAAAACCGGTTGCACTGCTTCTCATCAGCTGTATCGGGGCTGCGGCGGTCATCAGTTATGCCGTCCTGTTCGAGCAATTAAGAGGAGCACCTCCTGTTGAACATTTGTTCATCTGGGCCAGTGCAGGGGACTTCAGCCTTCCGATGGGGTATGTCGTCGATCCTCTCGCTGCCGTAATGCTCGCCCTAGTCACAACGGTGGCGTTGCTGGTGATGATTTATTCCCATGGCTACATGGCCCACGACAAGGGCTATGTGCGCTTCTTCACCTACTTAGCCATTTTCAGCAGTTCCATGTTGGGGCTGGTTGTCAGCCCGAATCTCCTGGAAATTTATGTGTTCTGGGAACTGGTGGGCATGGCCTCCTACCTTTTAGTTGGCTTCTGGTACGACCGTGAAGGCGCCGCTCACGCTGCTCAGAAGGCATTCGTCGTCAATCGTGTTGGAGATTTCGGATTGCTTCTGGGCATCCTCGGTCTGTACTGGGCCACAGGAAGTTTTGGGTTCCAAGGCATTGCAGATGGTTTATCTGCAGCTGTGAGTAGTGGTGTTGTTCCGGGATGGGCAGCTCTTGCACTCTGCCTGTTTGTGTTCATGGGTCCAATGGCAAAGTCAGCCCAATTTCCACTTCACGTTTGGCTCCCTGATGCCATGGAGGGGCCAACACCTATTTCTGCTTTGATCCATGCGGCCACCATGGTGGCCGCCGGTGTGTTCCTCGTCGCCAGGCTTGAGCCGCTCTACAGCCAGTTTCCGGCTGTTGGTACTTTCATCGCCGTGATTGGAACGATCACCTGTTTTCTGGGAGCGTCCATCGCACTTACCCAGATGGATCTGAAGAAAGGTCTTGCTTACAGCACCGTTTCTCAGTTGGGTTACATGATGCTGGCCATGGGCTGCGGAGCTCCTGTCGCTGGAATGTTCCACCTGGTAACGCATGCCTTTTTTAAAGCGATGCTGTTTCTTGGATCCGGATCTGTAATCCATGCCATGGAGGACGTGGTCGGCCACGAACCTGTTCTCGCCCAAGACATGCGCCTGATGGGCGGACTCCGCAAAAAGATGCCGATCACTGCGATCACCTTTTTGATCGGCTGTGTTGCCATCAGTGGGATTCCTCCCCTTGCTGGATTCTGGAGTAAGGACGAAATCCTTGGTCAGGCTTTTAACAGTTACCCCTTGCTCTGGGCTGTTGGCTTTGCCACAGCGGGCATGACGGCCTTTTATATGTTCCGCTTGTACTTCCTCACCTTCGAAGGTGAGTTCAGGGGACATGACGCGGCGCTTCAGCAACAACTGATGGAAGCCGCAGGAAAATCAGCTGATGAAGCACATGATCACCATGCCCCTGGAGTTGTTCATGAGTCGCCCTGGTCGATGACTCTTCCCTTGGCAGTGCTTGCTGTGCCCTCTGCCTTAATCGGTCTCCTGGGAACCCCATGGAACAGCCGCTTTGCTGGACTGCTGGACCCTGAGGAGGCGGCTGAGATGGCTGAACAATTTAGTTGGGGTGAATTCCTTCCCCTGGCAGGCGCCTCAGTTGCCATCTCTGTGACTGGCTTAACTGTGGCCGTGCTCGCCTATGCACTGCATCGGATCGACCTTGGTGAAGTCGTCGCAGCCCGCTTCCCAACCATCAATGCCTTTTTTGCCAACAAGTGGTACCTCGATGCCATCAACGAAAAATTGTTCGTTCGTAGCAGCCGCAAGTTGGCTCGTGAAGTGTTGGAAGTGGATGCAAAGGTCGTGGACGGAGTTGTGAACCTCACCGGTCTGCTCACCCTTGGTAGCGGCGAAGGCCTCAAATACTTCGAGACTGGCCGGGCCCAGTTCTATGCCCTCATCGTGTTTGGTGGCGTGATTGCCATGGTTGTCCTATTCGGAGCCCTGGGTTGACCGATCTCAGTTGATTCTCAAGTTGCAGAGCAGGTTGTTATGTGTGTCAACGCCTATCGAGTGGATGCGCGTTCGCCCAAGATTTCTACACTCCAACCAGTGGTAAAAGACCTCTCCCGTGCTCGAATTTGCCGTTAGTGCACCCTTTGATCCGGCGTTCGACATTTCAGACGGTATTGTCCCGGCCACATTCCCTTGGTTAAGCCTCTCGATCCTGTTCCCGATCGTTGGGGCCTTCATCGTTCCATTCTTTCCGGACGACGGCGATGGCAAGCAAGTGCGCTGGTTCGCACTTGGCATTGCACTCACCACATTCTTGATCACAGCCGCGGCTTATCTAACCGGCTATGACCCCAGTTACAGCGGACTCCAACTCTCAGAACGAGTGAGCTGGCTTCCCAATCTGGGGCTTACCTGGGCCGTCGGAGCTGATGGCCTCTCGATGCCGCTGATCCTGCTCACAAGCTTTATTACGGCTTTAGCAGTCCTGGCCGCCTGGCCTGTGACCTTCAAGCCGAAATTGTTTTTCTTTTTGATCCTGGCAATGGACGGAGGCCAAATTGCTGTCTTCGCTGTACAGGACATGCTCCTGTTCTTTCTCGCCTGGGAACTTGAGCTCCTTCCGGTTTATCTGTTGCTGGCCATCTGGGGAGGAAAAAAACGGCAGTACGCCGCTACGAAATTCATCCTCTACACAGCTGGCAGTTCGCTTTTTATCCTCTTGGCCGCCTTAGCCATGGGCTTTTTTGGCGGTGGAGTGCCCAATTTTGAATACAGTGTTTTGGCCCAAAAGGGCTTCAACACTGGGTTTCAGTTGCTTTGTTATGCGGGATTGTTGATCGCTTTCGGGGTGAAATTGCCCATCGTTCCACTTCACACATGGCTTCCTGATGCCCATGGAGAGGCCACCGCTCCAGTGCACATGTTGTTGGCAGGAATTTTGCTGAAGATGGGTGGCTACGCCTTGATGCGTTTCAACGCAGAGATCCTGCCCGAAGCCCATGCACAGTTCGCACCGCTTCTGGTGGTGCTGGGGGTGGTGAACATTATCTATGCAGCGCTTACATCCTTTGCTCAACGCAATCTCAAACGCAAAATCGCTTACAGCTCAATCAGCCACATGGGTTTCGTCCTGATCGGCATCGGCAGTTTCAGCGCGCTAGGTACAAGTGGAGCCATGCTCCAAATGATTAGTCATGGACTCATCGGCGCCAGTTTGTTCTTCTTAGTGGGTGCCACATACGACCGTACCCACACCCTTCAGCTTGATGAAATGGGTGGCATTGGACAAAAAATGCGCATCATGTTCGCCCTCTGGACGGTATGTTGCCTTGCCTCTCTCGCCCTACCTGGCATGAGCGGTTTCGTGAGCGAACTCATGGTGTTCACAGGCTTTGCCACCGATGAGGCGTACACACTCAGCTTCAGAATCGTGATTGATGGTCTAGCGGCAATTGGAGTGATCCTCACACCAATTTATTTGCTCTCGATGCTCCGTGAGATCTTCTTCGGCCAAGAGAATAGGGAACTCGTCTCCAACACCAATCTTGTTGATGCTGAACCCAGAGAGGTTTACATCATTGGCTGTCTTCTGGTTCCGATCATCGGCATTGGGCTGTATCCAAGGTTGATGACTGACACCTACACCAGCACTATCGAAGCTCTTGTCGAACGTGACGTCCTAGCCATGGAAAGGATCACACGCCCCACAGCACCTCTCATCCGCAGCACTTCCCTTGTACCAGCACAGTTCTCGGCACCAAAACTGACACCTGACATTCAGCTCAGCTCGTAAAGAACTTCGTCCGTTCTCCTCTCGAGCGATTCAGAACCTGAATCGCTCCTTAATTTTCAGACGCTCGTCGCACACTTTGCCCGCCATGCGTCAAGTCAATTTCAGTCTGATTTTTATCTTCGGTCTCAGCACTGTGTTCTTCACTTTGGGGAACACCAAGCCAACAACGGTGTACGTCTTGCCCTGGATGGAATTCACCCTGCCTCTTGCCGCTCTGTTGCTTGTAGCAGCGGGGATTGGTGCCGTAACTGCTTGGATTTTTGCCAGCTGGAGCGGGATGCTCAATACCGTGGAACGATTGGGAAAAGCCAGTGAATTCGAAGCACAGCAAGTTCGCATTCAGGAATTAGAAACCGACTTAGATCGATATCGATCCACAGTGCAAACCCAGTTGGGCCTCCTTCCCTCAGGTAGCAGCGAGTCAGCTTCGACATCCAGCGACAATCCCGCAGTGGACATTGCTTCAAAGGTCTGAATACAGAAAAGAGTCAATGGCCTGTATGGACTGGCACCCCTTGGCTTGGACCGATACCTTTCCAACAGATTGAGTTTGACTTTGTCTGATGCCGGTCTGACCTCGAAAGCTGATGCCGGCGCCCGTCTTGCGATCCGCCTTCTGCAGGATGCCGCACAAAGCGGCAATCTCGATCCCTGGGATGTGGATGTGATCTCAGTCGTCGATGGTTTCTTGGATCAACTAAGACAACGCATCGAAATTCCACGACAAGTCGCCGCACAGCTTGGCCATCGAGGAGGAAGTTATGAACGTGATCTTGCCGAAAGTAGCGAGGCTTTCTTAGCCGCTTCAGTCCTGGTTGGGCTCAAAGCAGAAGTTCTTGAAGCCAGCACACTTCCACCCGAACCCATCGTTGAAGACGCATTCGATGCTGACTTCATGGAACAAGGCTGGCTTGATCCCAGATTTAATTTGCCACGCCATCCTGAACGTCACTTATTGAGGCGCCTAGTCGCTCCGCCTCCACTCAGACGTCCAGTCACCCTTGGGGAACTAATCGAGCAGCTGGAGACCATTGCAGAACAACTAGAGACAGACGAACTGGACCTGCGTCGGCGTCAACGCCAAAAGCGTTTCAGCAATCGAGAGGCCATTGCGCAAGTTGCGGCTTTGGCACACAGGGAGAAGCTTCCTGAAACCACAGCAGCATTAGGTGTGTTCTTAAAAGAATGGGATCAAGCTTTGCATTGGATCGATTTCGAGCTTCTCGTCAAACAATGGTCAGACGCCGCGGCCTCTGACCTCGACACAGATCGCGTTGGTGTGTTCTGGGCGCTTTTGTTTCTTTCGTCTCAAAGTCAGGTCGAACTCGAACAAATCGGCTCATTGCATGGACCGATCCGCTTGAAACGCCTGCTCGCTGCCGGTGAACTCACTCAATTGCCAATCAACAAGCTTGAAGTGCCAGATATCACGCCGACCTTGCCCGCGATTGCCGCCTAATCACCCTCTTATGTTGAACGTCACGTTTTTAAGCTTGGTACGTCAATGAAGGCCATGATCCTGGCCGCAGGCAAGGGAACTCGGGTTCAGCCGATCACGCATGTGATCCCAAAACCAATGATTCCGATCCTGCAGAAACCTGTAATGGAGTTCCTGTTGGAACTGCTCAAAGAACATGGTTTCACTGAGGTCATGGTCAATGTTTCGCACCTGGCAGAAGAAATAGAGAACTATTTCCGAGATGGGCAGCGTTTTGGGGTCGAAATCGCTTACAGCTTCGAAGGAAGTATTCAGGATGGAGAACTCATCGGGGATGCCTTGGGGTCTGCGGGAGGCCTGAAGAAAATTCAAGATTTTCAGAAGTTTTTTGACGACACCTTTGTGGTGTTATGTGGGGATGCATTAATCGATCTGGACCTCACAGAAGCCGTCAGACGTCATCGAGCTAAAGGTGCTCTTGCAAGTCTTGTGACGAAGAGAGTTCCGAAGGATCAGGTGAGCAGCTACGGGGTCGTGGTTAGTGATGACGAAGGCAAAATCCAAGCCTTCCAAGAAAAACCAAGTCTTGACGAGGCCTTAAGCGACACCATCAACACTGGCATCTATCTTTTTGAGCCAGAGATCTTCGATCACATTCCTTCAGGAAAATCCTTCGATATCGGCGCCGATCTCTTCCCAACTCTGGTGAAGCAAGGCGCCCCCTTTTATGCCTTACCAATGGATTTTGAATGGGTCGACATTGGCAAGGTTCCTGACTACTGGCAAGCCATTCGCAGCGTTCTTCAGGGTGAAGTTAGACAAGTAGGAATTCCTGGAAAAGAGATTAAACCAGGTGTCTTTACGGGTCTCAATGTTGCGGCCAATTGGGACAAAATTAATGTTCAAGGTCCTATCTACGTAGGCGGGATGACCAAAATCGAAGATGGCGCAACGTTGATCGGGCCAACAATGATTGGACCTAGTTGCTACATCTGCGAAGGTTCAACAATCGACAATTCGATCATTTTTGACTACTCCCGAATCGGATCAGGGGTGCAATTAGTTGAAAAACTTGTCTTTGGCCGTTACTGCGTTGACAAGGAAGGTGATCACATCGATCTCCAGGAGGCATCGCTCGACTGGTTGATCACAGATGCGCGCCGACAAGATTTCGTAGAACCTTCTCCCCAACAGAAGGCGATGGCAGAACTTCTCGGTACCGATCTCACGCAATCAAGCTGACGCCGGCTTGGTCCAAAATCGTTGGGATACGTTCCTCTGCTTTGATCGCCATTAGATGGACACCTTGAGCAAGGCCTAGATATTGCTTAACTTGATCGGCAGCAATTCGAATCCCTTCTGCTGCAGGGTCTTCAGCAGCTTCTAAACGAGCGATCAGGTTGTCTGGAATACAGGCACCAGGCACCATCCGATTAATAAAACAAGCATTTCGCGCCGACTTCAGCAAAAACACACCGGCAAGAACCGGAAGTTGCATTGGCTCGGCGATCTCACGGCAAAACCTTTCCAAGGCAGCCGCATCCATGACCATTTGGGTCTGAACAAAGCGTGCTCCTGCGGCTTTCTTACGCTCCATGCGTCGTGCCAAGCCTGTCCAACTCAGGCATTGAGGATCAGCAGCTGCCCCCGCGAAAAGAGAGGTGGGGCCATCGACAAGATCACCTTTCACTGGATCTTCACCACGATTAAGAGCAGAGACCTGCTCAAGAAGTCGAACAGACTCCAATTCATTGACATGACGGGCCTTGGGCTGATCACCGGCGCGGACTGGATCCCCTGTCAAGCAAAGGAGATTACGAATCCCTAAGGCATGAGCACCTAACAGATCTGCCTGGATAGCAATTCGATTGCGATCGCGGCAAGCCATCTGCAACACAGGCTCAATACCTTCCTCAAGGAGGAGGCGAGCCACGGCAAGACTGCTCATCCGCATGACGGCACGACTGCCATCGGTGACGTTGACTGCATGCACACGTCCACGCAACGATCTCGCCATCTCCAGGGCATGAGAGGCATCTCCACCACGGGGAGGCATCACTTCAGCCGTAATGGTGACGGCCCCAGCCTCGAGGCTGCTCTGCAGCACTGAACTCAAACGAACAATCGCTTCTGAAAGCCACTATGGGAGATCGACCTCTCCATACCTGCTTAAGATGTACTTAATGGTCTTAGAAAGATGGCCATCGGTGTGGTGCCCTGTTCAATGACTATTTCTCTCTCCAGCCGTGAAATTGAGATCATCGAACTGGTAGCCCAGGGGCTTACCAATCAAGAAATCGCTGAGCGACTGACGATCAGCAAGCGCACCGTTGACAATCACGTAAGCAACGTCTTCACCAAAACTGGATCAAAAAATCGCGTGGCGTTGCTGAACTGGGCAATGGATCACGGAAAAATTTGCAGAGACGGGTTCAATTGCTGCACTCTTCCCTCCGATTCTTCCGACGCGACCTAACAGGAAGAGGGACCGGTCTTGGCATGTCCATCAATGAACAACTCGCCAAAGACAGGCCAAACAAACTGGCATAGGCGAGACAGGCATCACGGTCAAGTCCCGTGAAACGCAGGATGCCATCAGAGTCATAAAGCCCATGCATGCCAAACCCCTACCCGAACCGTGGCGCAAATCTAAAGGAAATCAAAAGAATTTTTAGATTTTCGGCCGAAATCCCTCAAGCCATTCCTGGGGCCATGTGGACAGTGGCTTATTGGCGAGGGCAGCATTGCTCCAACGCTGGTCTCCTGTGATCTCAACACCACACCAATCCGGGATGATCAATGGGCTATCTGGAGATTCGAGCTCGACCTCCGCCAAGATCAAAGGTGAATTGTCACCTTCAAAGCAATCAACGATCCAGTCACCTCCTCCTCGTTGAAGGGCATAGCGAGTTTTGACCAACCGATGGGGCGCAAGCTTCCAAAGCTCCTCAGCATCCTCAGCAGGAATGTTGTACTCGAATTCATGACGAGCAATGCCTGCGGCAGGGGTCTTCAGTGTTAACCAGGCCATCCCATCAGCGCGCAAACGCATACGTACCGTGAATCCTTCAGGGGAGGCGGAAAGATACCCCTGTCGAAGCATTTGAGGGGGACCAGCCTCACCACGCCATCCGGAATCGGTCACCAAAAATCGCCGTTCAATCTCTAGCGCCATCTCAGTTTGCTGAGGGCGCACTATCAAGCAGACTTCCAGCCCAGTGAAGTTTGCGAGAGAGCGTGCGGTAATAGGAGGGGCTTTGCTCCAGCTGCACCATCAACGCGTGATGAGCAGCCTGCTGAATCACGCAGCACTCACCTGGACCAAAGGCCTCTCCTGCAGCTCCATCTTTCCAAAGTTTCACTTGCCGACTGGCATCACCAAGGGGCCAGATCACAACTCTGGAACGAGGAGGCAACACCACAGTGCGGCTCGACAAACTCATCGGACAAATAGGACTAACCACAATCGCATCGATCCCTGGATGCAGGATTGGGCCGCCTGCCGCCATCGCGTAACCGGTTGAGCCCGTAGGAGAAGCCAAAATCAAGCCATCGCCACGAACCTGATCAACAACCTCTCCATCAATCTCCATTTCAAGAATGCACGTGGGAGACAACTCGTCGTGATGCGGCTTGAGGTAGATGTCATTTAGGGCCCAATGAATCTCCTGACAATCAAGACCCGCCTCCTCCTTGAGAGACGTCTCAGAGGCAGAACTATTTAAATCTTCGATCCGTTGAACAATCGCCTGCAACATCATTCGCCGTTCCAAGGCAAAACGGTCTTCCAGCAAGCGCTCCCAAAGCCCCTCACTTCGCAACAAGCCAGGATCATGGGTGAGAAAGCCAAGATGCCCGCCCACATTGAAACAAAGAATCGGCACATCCAGAACAGCGAGGTGTCGAGCTGCACCCAGCACTGTCCCGTCACCTCCAAGGACAACGGCAAGATCTGGCAGCTGAGGCTCTGAGGCAAGAAGTCCAGGAAACGGATCTGCCGACAGGCCACTCATCGCCAATACGGGAGATGCACCAATTTTCTCGAGCTCATCGGCACAGCGACGGGCTTCTTTTAGTGCCGATGGACTATCAGCTCGATAAATGAGCCAAACCCGCTCAAGACGCATAACCGGGTGTCGCCCTACCAGCGAAGAAGGTTGAATCGCTCCATGTCCACAGTGACTCTGTTCCGATAAAGCGACAACAGAATCGCAAGACCAACTGCAGCCTCAGCTGCCGCGACAGTGATCACAAAGACCGAAAACACCTGACCACGAATCAATTGTCCATCGACATAAGACGAAAATGACATCAGATTGATATTCACTGCATTTAGCATCAGCTCAATACTCATCAACACCCTTACAGCATTGCGACTATTGATAAGTCCCCAAACACCTGTGCAGAAAAGAACAGCTGCTAGCAGCAGGTAGGCCTGAAGAGGTACGGAACCGGAAAGAAGCTCAGTGAGCATCACAGAATCAAAGAGAAAGGTTTCAGCCGCGAGACTGGTCGACAAGCAGAGGGGTACGGGACTTCTCGATCAGGCCCTGATCGACCTCTTCGCCAGTTACGAGGTCCACAGATTGAACCTCACGACGGGCAAGAACAATCGCACCGATCATTGCCATTAAAAGTAGAACAGATGCCAATTCAAAGGGAAGCAGGTAGTCGGTAAACAGATGTTCACCAATACGTACCGTCGCATCTTCACCAATAGGCGTTGGGCCAGAGACCCATGGAGTGGTCACAACGACTCTTGTCAAAAGTAGAAAAAGTCCAGCGCAGACACCCCCGGACAAAAGCCGACGGACGGGGAGTCCAGGAATGGGAGCAAGATCTTCCTTTTTATTGACGAGCATGATCGCGAACAAGATCAAAACATTGACGGCTCCCACGTAGACCAGCACCTGAGCCGCTGCGACAAAGCTGGCGTTAAGAAGCAGGTATAGACCTGCCACGGCCAGGAAAACTCCTCCCAAAAGAAATGCTGAATAGACGATGTTGCTCAGAAGCACCACTCCGAGAGCTCCCAGCACGATGACGGCACTCAGAGCAAAAAAACATATGAGCTGCGTTGACGCTGCAATCGTCATCCTGCGCTCTCCTCTTTGTTAGATGCTGGTGAAGTTGATTCTGTCTCATCCATGGATTGAGGACTGGCTTCAGAGGCTTTGAGTTCAGCGAGGATCTGCTCAGGCCGTTTCCCAACTCTGGGACGATCGGGTGACAAACCATGAGGATCCATCTCACCAGCGGGAAGATACACAAGCTCACGCAACGGCTGGACCGATGGATCTGTCGTCACACTGGTTGGCAGACGACCCAACGCAACGTTGTCGTAATTCAGGCTATGGCGATCAAAGGCGGCTAATTCATATTCTTCTGTCATCGACAAGCAATTGGTGGGGCAGTACTCCACGCAGTTGCCACAAAAAATGCAAACTCCAAAATCGATGGAGTAATTGCGTAGCTCTTTTTTCTTCGTCTCCTTGTTCATCACCCAATCAACCACTGGAAGGTTGATTGGGCAGACGCGTACACAGACCTCGCAGGCAATGCACTTATCAAATTCGTAATGAATTCGACCCCGATATCGTTCAGATGGAATCAGTTTTTCGTAGGGATACTGCACCGTGACTGGACGGCGCTTCATGTGATCGAAGGTGACCGACAGGCCTTGGGTGAGATTGCGGGCCGCATCCACTGCATCCCTGGTGTAATCACCAACCTGTTTAAGGAAGCCGAACATGGTTTGGAATCGGGGAAGTGAGCTATCGAGGGAAAGAAGCCCGGCCCTCATGATGCCGCCGGGAAAGGAGAACTGGGGAGATCAGCCTCCAAATGCCACCGGGAAGGCCAGTTTGAGCGCGGCGGTAACGAGAAGATTGACCAAAGCCAATGGCAACAAAAATTTCCAGCCCAGATCTAGTAGCTGATCGATCCTGACCCTTGGAGTGGTCCAACGCAAAAGAATGGCTATGAACACGAGCAAATAGGCCTTCAAGACCGTCATCACAATGCCGACTGTGCCTGTGATCAACTGCACTAGAGGTGCATCAATCGGTTGCCCTAGCCAAGAGGCAAGCCACTCAACAGGAACGGGGAACCCCCAACCACCCAAGTAGAGGATGGAAACGAGGAGAGCAGACAAAACGAGATTGATGTAGCTGCCCAGATAAAACAAGGCAAACTTCATTCCTGAATATTCAGTCTGGTAGCCAGCCACGAGTTCTTCCTCTGCCTCAGGAAGGTCAAATGGCAATCGCTCGCATTCAGCAAGTGCACAGATCCAGAAAATGAGAAATCCAACCGGTTGGCGCCAAATGTTCCAACTCAGGACACCAGCTCCGGTTTGTTGATTGACAATGTCAACCGTACTTAAGGAATTGCTCATCATCACGACGGCTAAAACAGCCAACGCGAGAGGAATTTCGTAACTGATCGACTGGGCAGCAGCACGTAGACCTCCCAACAACGAATATTTGTTGTTCGACGCGTAACCACTCATCAGAAGACCAATGGGCTGAACGCTGCTGAGAGAGATCCAAAGAAAGATTCCAACCCCCACATCGCTGATCAACAGGTTTTGACCGAAAGGCACGATCAACCAGGAGAGAATGACCGGCACTACAACCAGCACAGGCCCGAGGGTGAAGAGCAGGCTGTCTGCTCGATCCGGAATGATGTCCTCCTTGACAAGCAGCTTGAGGCCATCGGCCAAGGGCTGAAGAACGCCAAGTGCACCTGCATATTCAGGGCCGATCCGTTGTTGCACCGCTGCTGAAATTTTTCGCTCTAGCCACACAGTGACAAGGACTCCAACGACAGCAGCCACAAGGACTAGCAGCATGGGGAAGGGAAGCCAGAGCATGCGTGCCGCTTGAGCCGAGAGCCCAAGCCCCTCCAGTGCTTGACTGAAGCTCTGCTCAAGATCTAGACCCGGGCTCACCAGAGCCGGCGCGGTGGTGGCGAGGGAAGTCACCATGATTGGAGACGAGATGTCTGCAACCTAAGCGCCCGCGGCATTCACTCGCTGGTCAGCGGGGACCCAATGACGACTCGATGGACCGGTATAAATCTGAGAAGGACGGAAGATTCGATTAGCACCCAGCTGCTCTCTCCAGTGAGCCAGCCAACCAGCTACGCGGGAGATCGCAAAAACGGGAGTGAACAGATCTCTTGGGATTCCCAGTTTGCGGTAAACCAAGCCTGAATAAAAATCAACGTTGGGATAGATGCCCTTGGGACCAAGTCGGATAGCAGCAGCACTCTCGAGGGCATGCGCGACGTCGTAAAGACCGTCTCGACCAAACCGCGCAAACAATTCTTCTGCCAAAGCCTGAAGGATTACAGCACGAGGGTCTTTCACCTTGTATTCGCGATGGCCAAACCCCATTACCTTGCGTTTGCTCGTTACCGCTGAGTCGAGGTAGGAGTCGGCCTGATCCGGAGTCCCAATTTCTTCAAGCATCGCGAGCACATCCTCATTGGCACCTCCATGAAGAGGGCCCGCCAACGTTCCTACTGCTGATGCCACGACAGCGTAAGGATCAGTCAAAGTGCTCGCCGTGACCCTGGCACTGAAGGTGCTGGCGTTGAGGCTGTGTTCTGCATGAAGAATCAAACAGCGATCAAAGATGCGAGAGGCGAGTGGATCAGGTTCTTGCTCCGTCAGCATGTAGAGGAAGTTGGCCGAGTAAGCCAAGTCGTCGCGAGGCCGAATGGGATCCTGACCTTTACGAATTAACTGAAAGGCGGCCACCATGGTGGGGATTTTCGCGATCAGCCTGACGACAGCGTCGTAGATGTATTGCGGATCATCGATCGCACGCCGGGAATAGAACAATCCCAACGATGCAGCACTCGATTGAAGTGCATCCATAGGATGCCCATTGGCAGGGAAGCATTTCATCATGTCGCGCACACGAAAGCTCACGCGCCTGTGCATCTGTACTTCGTTCTGGAAATCACGGAGTTGCTGAGGGCTGGGAAGTTCACCCCAGATCAACAAATAAGTGGTCTCAAGAAAACTGCTATGAGCAGCCAAGTCATCTAGGGAATAGCCCCGATAAGAGAGACGACCCTCGATGCCATCGATATCACAAATAGAGGATTGGGTGGCTGGTACACCCTCAAGGCCAGGCCTAAAGACCAGTCCCGTGCGTTCGTGCCTGATTTCGGCACCACCGGTCTGACTCGCCACCACCCGCTGCTACTGCTTCTGAACGCAACTTAAACGCTGCCAGGCAACAACAGACTTGGCCTTAGCAACAGCTGCAGCTGCGCCACACCGCGGGGATCTTGACAGGAGGCATCCCACCGGAGATGGCACAGCCCTGCTTTCCGTAAGCGAAGGCCACCGGATCGTGCACCAATCAAGTTCACAGCCAGCTGACTCAAATCAGGCTCATGTCCCACAAAAAAGCAGGTGCCTCGCAACCGCTGAACCAAAGGCCATGGGTCTCCCCCAGGCTTGAGACAGCTTGAAAGCTCAACCTCAGGAGCAAGGCCTCGATTCACCGCAACATCAGCGGTTTCACGGGCACGGCGATAAGGACTGCTGTAAAGACGATCGGAAATGAATCCCAGATCGCGAAGACGACAGCAAACCTTGAACGTGCGCTCAAGGCCCAGAGGCGTCAGCCCACGCTCAGGATGATCCATGGCTTCATCACGCTCCACCGCAATACCGTGACGGAGCAAAAAAAGGTCAACCAAACCGGAGCTGAGCACGGAGTCGTAATCGACTGAGTCCAGCCTGATCAGCACCCTCCTCCTGATCAGTTCCAGCTGCCAGAGCAAGCTCCTGAACCGCAGGGAGCAATTGACGTCCCGCCACCGACTGAATCAAGCTCCAGGGCCGCCATTTTTGAAGTTGAGCTCGAGTTGGTGCTTGAGCCAATGCCAACTGCTGAGCCAGAGGAGCAGCACCTTCAGACTGCAATGCCTGCAGTTGATTGGAACGAGCCTCAAGCGCCGAATGATCTTGACGAGACGTCAGAGCATCGAGTGTTTGACCCCACCAATTTTGACCGGCGTCACGTTCCAAAGCGACCGCAAGCTGAGCTTCAAGAGACTGTTCGCCACGCTGTCGCTGCCGCGCCAAACGAGTCCAGACCTGAAGCTTGGTGCCATCAGAAGGCAAGACGGACCGAACGAGACCCTTTTGCTGAAGGTCAGCATCCACGGCATCCTCACCTGGCTGATCACTCAGAGTTCCTAATAACCAACCTTCCTCTCCTTGTTTCCAAAGCAGAGGGCCAGCATCCAGACCCACAACAGCGGAGGCTCCTTCTTCTCCAAGCGATTGAAGGGTCTCCTGTAGAACCGGCGCTAACCACTGAGCAACGGGATCCTCATTGTCCTGGCGAAGCAACTCGGAAGGAGAGGACAGAACAGCGAGCGCGGACGCTGATCCACCAGCTGAGCGCATCAATGAAGACGAAATATTGGCCCCCTTTGCTGAATCAACAAAGGGCTGGCGGAAACGCATAACCGCATCCAGATCAAGTGCACCACCTTTGGGTTCCAGTGCTGCTACCAACCCGACAAGATCATCGCGTTCAGAGATCGAGCGCGGTATTCCGAGCCACTGCTGCATCGCGAAAGGATCTGCTGTCAGTAGAGCCGTACCCCGACCAAGTCGCTTCAGATCATTACCAAGTTGATCATCGCCCAGTTGATGAAGAGCATCCAGCTGAGATACATCCAAAGCCTGCTCCAGCACTTCACGACCGGAGGCAATTAAAAGAAGATCACCGTCGATTAAGGCGGTGGCAATGGGCTGCGGCTCGCGTCCAAGCAAAGCTCCGCGTCCACTGATGACTCCCATGCCCCGATATCGGCTGATTTGAAGATCCGTACCAGCCAGACTGCGCGTCTGCCAGAAGCGCTGAAGGAAGCGCTTGGCACCATCTTGGTCAAGACTGCTCAGAGCTAGCACCCAGCCTGTCGCGGCAGTATCAGACTCCTTAGCAAACAACGACAGGCTGATCTGGGGACCGATCCAATCCGCGAGTTCTTCAGCAAAATCCAACCCAGCCAGAGCAAAAGCTCCATCACGCAATTGCTGCGTGCCCTCACGCGCTTGGCGCCGACGTGCCACTGGGGCAACCGCCTGGGCGTAGGCAGGTATGCGCACGGGGTCGGCAAGCCAATGAAGGCTTAGGGATGCGTCTCTTGGCACGAATCGAGCGGCTCTTGGCAAGACAAGTGGCTGATCTACGAGTCTGAGTGGGCTCTGCTGTGCCATCGCCCACCACAACCCCAATGAGGTCGTTAGCAGCAATAAAACTGCTGCGAAGACAGCCAAGAGGAATGAACGCGCCTTCATGAAGCAGCAGGCGTGGGAATGGCCTCATCTTTGTCCATGATGAATCTCATGACATCCCCTTCACCCCGATCTCTCAACGCCAAGGAACTTCAGCAGTGGCTGATGAGCGGTAGAGCCATACAAATCGTGGACGTGCGCGAGCATTCCGAGCTGGAAATCGCCCCATTCCCAGAATCCGTGGAACATCTACCGCTCAGCGAATCGAATCTCTGGCTTTCAGATCTACCAGCAAGACTGACAACAGCCAAGCCAGTCGTGGTGATTTGCCACGCTGGAATACGCAGCCGGAGCTTTGGATGCTGGCTACTGGAGCAGGGCCTTGGTCATGAGGTGTGGAACTTGGAAGGTGGCATTCATGCCTGGAGTGTGGACGTGGACCCGACCGTTCCGATGTACTGAGCAGCGGTTCATGACAACACCGCCAATTCAGAAGAAAACGTCCGTACGATCAGATCGCTGATTTTGTGCCTGTGCAGCCTCTGCCCCGCCGACAACAGGAGGTGCTCAAGGCCACGGTGCATCACTACGTGGACACCATTGAGCCAGTCGGCAGTAGGTCACTGGTTCAGCGATTCAATCTCCAAGCCAGTCCTGCCACCGTGCGTTCGGCCATGGGAGCTCTCGAACAGCGGGGTCTTCTGACCCAGCCTCATACTTCAGCTGGGCGGGTACCAAGCCCCAGTGGATATAGGCATTACGTGGATTGTTTGCTTCCAAGACCCGGTTCCGCCATCCACCATCTTGATCAGGAGCTCGCTCAATTAAGCCTGCGCTGGGCAGCACTCGACGACTTGTTAACTCAAGTTGCCCGTCGGTTGACTGACTTCACAGGGCTCATGAGTTTGATTACCCAACCCCAACGCCAAAAACCCCGCCTCCAGGCGGTGCGCTGCGTGAGAAGTGAAGACAGGTTGCTTGTCATGCTTGTAGAAGATTCCAGCCAGGCTCGTCACCTCAATCTGCGCTTACCGCATGGAGCTGCAGAGCAAGTGGACGCGATGGAGCGTTGGGCCAATTCCCAACTGAATGATCAAGGCCAACTGAACTGGAACTGTGTTCCCCATCAGCTCCTGACCTGTAGCAAGGTTTTAAGGGATGCCTTGGATAGCCACCAAGAACAACCTCAAGCCCAAAGCAAGCCTGCACTTTTCCATGGAGTGTCCCGTCTTGTCGCAGAACCAGAATTCAGCGACAGCAGCAAGCTCAGGCCCCTGCTTGAACTGATGGATCACAGTCCCTGTGCCGTGGTTCCAGACGAATTGATACCTGCTCAAGGTGTGTGGATCGGCAGAGAACATCCACAGAATGCTCTCCACAATTGTTCTGTTGTTAAAGCCACCTACAGCTGCGCCGGACAGGGACAGGGCCATGTCGCCCTAATCGGACCAATGAGGATGGCCTACGCCACTGCATTAGCCGCGGTGACTTCTGTTGCTCAATCTCTTGAGAGGCTCCTGGCTTAAAAGCATTCATCAACCATCCAGATCCTTCCCTAAGCGTTCAGCCACCGCGTTCACATCTTTATCCCCTCGTCCAGAACAATTAATCACCAGTTCGGTTCCAGCAGCGAGAGTTGGACAGAGCGTTTCGAGCCAGGCAAATGCATGAGCTGTCTCCAGAGCCGGGATAATTCCTTCCAACTCACTGACAAGCCGCAGCGCCTTGATGGCTTCGTCGTCCGTGACGGCACCGTATTCAGCCCGGCCAATTTCACGCAGATAACTGTGCTCTGGCCCCACACCGGGATAATCAAGGCCAGCGCTAATGGAATGTGCTTCCTGCACCTGGCCGTTTTGATCCTGAAGCAACAGGCTCATTGCCCCATGCAGGACCCCAACTCTCCCTTCGGTAATCGTGGCGGCATGTCGTCCTGTCGAAACACCATCACCGGCAGCTTCAACGCCGATCAGGCGAACCGTGGTGTCTTCAACAAAGGGATGAAAGAGCCCCATCGCATTGGAACCGCCCCCGACACAGGCCAGCAAAACATCGGGAAGCCGCCCAAAAGACTCCATGCATTGATCACGCGCTTCATTCCCTATCACCGCATGGAAGTCACGCACCAACATTGGATAGGGATGGGGACCCGCGACAGATCCGAGGATGTAATGGGTGCTTTCCACATTGGTGACCCAATCTCGAATCGCTTCGCTCGTAGCGTCTTTTAAAGTTGCCGTGCCTGCCGTGACGGGCTGAACCGTGGCACCTAACAGACGCATTCGGAACACATTGAGCGCCTGGCGTCGCATATCTTCAGCGCCCATATAAACCACGCACTCCAAACCAAAGCGAGCGCAAACCGTTGCTGTGGCAACGCCATGCTGACCGGCACCAGTCTCGGCAATGATTCTCTTCTTACCCATACGCAGGGCAAGGAGAGCCTGACCAAGGGCATTGTTGATTTTATGCGCACCTGTGTGATTCAGGTCTTCGCGCTTCAGCCAGATGCGTGGTCCACCATCGGATCGTCGGTAATGGGCAGACAGCCGCTCCGCTTCATAAAGCGGTGTGGCTCGCCCGACATAGGTTTTGAGTAATCGGTTCAGCTCACCAGTGAAAGCAGGATCCTTCCATGCGTCTGAAGCAGCTTGCTCAAGCTCTGCCAGGGCAGGCATCAGCGTTTCGGGAACGTACTGCCCCCCGTAGCGCCCAAAGCGTCCATGAGCTTCAGGTCGAACCGAAGGGGTCAGGCTGGCGGGATCTGGTGTGCTGGCGGTTGGCAGAGTGCTTGTCACAGGTCGGCAGGCCGCTGAAACGGCATGTTGCGATGCGTCAGCGTAAACAGGCAATTACACGATGTCGTGGATCACAGGCCGTAATGCGTAAATCTCGAAACCCAGCCTGCATCAGGGTGGCACTCATATCGAGGCTGAAATACTCTTCGATATACGGTTCAGTGCTTTTAAGAAGGGTCGCAATGGCTGCTGGCAAGCTCTTCAGCACCGATGAATCGGGATCCTGATCCACCATCACAAGTACGCCGCCAGGCCTAAGAAGCCGCGCTGCTTCTTTCACAACAGCCCGGGTTGCGTGTTGTGGCAACTCATGACAAACAAATTGGAGGCTGATGAGGTCGAACTGATCGCTTGGCAAAGCAGAATGTTCAGCAGCGGCGTGAAGCCACTCACTGATCAGGCTGTTGCGATCTCTAACTCTTGCCACAGCGAGCATCTCCGCAGAGAGATCAAGTCCCATCAGCCTGGGCCTCTTTAGTCGCCGTTGATCCGCACGATCATTCAACCAACGGGCAAGCGCCTGCGTGCTAATTCCAACCGAACAACCCAAATCCAGAACTTCTTCGATGGGATCACCGAGCAGCGGTTCCACCACCGCGTGAATCGCATCACGGAGTCGATTCTGAGCTTGCAGCGGTGACAGCTGTTCGTTGGGCCAGATGCGCAGGGCCATTGCATCTGTCGCTTGCTCAGCCTCCGCTGCTGCCTGCCAACACAGATTGCCCTTCTCGTACGCATGAAAGCGAGCTTGGTAGTAGGCAGGAGGCACTAGACCATCGTCACGGCTTTCTGTGAGGAGAGGAGCGGCAGCATCCCTCAATTCAGATCTTCGCTTCCGCCAAGGGATACCGTTGCGCTCCGCCGTTCGGATGATGAGCTGCCGTGCCTGAAAAAACAGAGGGCGTCGCAACAGGCCGATTCCAATCAAGCGCTCAATCCAGCGGCCGCGCCCCCGGCTGGAATCAGCCCATTGGGGAGCGGTAGCGGACTCACTCATCGTGAAAGGGAGCAGGATGGAGATGAATGCAAACGGGTCATGCGCAAGGGAGGCTGGCAAGAATTCAGTAGTGCCAACAGTCTGCAACGTCCAACGGGACCAGCAGCAGGGGCTACATCCAAAGGGGAGCAAATCGTCCGAGTGCAACCCACCCGTGGCGGGAAAGGAGGTAAAACCGTCACTATGATCCGAGGCCTCGAGTTAACTGCAGATGGCTTTAAAGCCCTTTTGAAAAAGTTGAAGACGCGCATTGGCAGCGGTGGCACCGTTAAAGAT